>Ga0307509_10003832_pt1 | contig 22298 bp, 35 predicted proteins | sample 10_EM_MG_FD_202245 | JGI IMG/M metagenome (GOLD analysis project Ga0307509, IMG submission 202245) | Populus trichocarpa ectomycorrhiza microbial communities from riparian zone in the Pacific Northwest, United States - 10_EM | ecosystem: Host-associated > Plants > Roots > Unclassified | place... | reverse complement strand
TCAGAGTCTAAAGAAGAGCGGATCGGAGAGCGGGCATTTCCTTTGGCGTTTTTCTTGGGCTGTTTCTTGTTTCTTTTCCCTATGTTATCTAGACTAAATACTATCGATCGGCTTTGGAAAATTGGCTAGTAGCCAATCATTAGATTTCAAGTTCACTTGGAACTCCCCATGATTTCTCACAACTAGTCCTGCCAAAAATAGTCTGAAGCTAGTCACTTCGCAGCGGGGGCGAAATCTCCGTGGAAAAGGTAGTCGTGCTCCGTAGGAATGGGGTTATTTCAACTCTAAAGTATGATAGTTCGTGATTTGTAGTTAGTTCCCTCTCCGGAGAGTAGATACACCGATACCCGGTTCTCTTGCTTTCCGGTACATGATAAAATTGTTTAAGCCTGAAGGTACGGAGTGGAAGAACTAGTGCAATTCTAGGTTTTGTTTCCCGCGCTAGCTCTCAATACTGTAATGCTAACCGGTAGAAAAAGCCTGAGCCGCGATATCGCCATCCCCGAAAATTGCGCTTTGGGAATCAAGGTATTTATTGAGAGGAAGGTCAAAGGTGGAAGATTTTTGCGGCAAAAACTTTGTCGCAGTTAATTTATTTTCCAAGCCACTGGACAAAATCATAGGGATATGCTCCTTCGAGATTACCTCTATGCACATTTCCTTTGATGGGCAGGGAACGACGATCGCGTTTAATACCTGCGGTTTGATCTTCGGCAATCAGTGTTTTTTCCTAAAGCTCCAACACGAAGGAGTTGCTGAGGGCAATACTGGGGAAACGTTGGCGCACTTATTCATTGTTGTCGCACATGTGTTGGGGCATAAGAAACATCACGGTCAATTTTGCAAAAAAATTCCTTCATGAGTATGTCTGCTTCTTAACTTACACCCCTCTGCCCTGGCTATTTTTGTCACTAACTAATAGGAAAAAACAGTCGAAAAGCACACAGAGAAACAAGTCACACGATTCACTATCAATTCGCCTAGCTCAAGCTAATTCACAAAAACTTCACCTGATTAAAACCCAGAGAAAAGAACAAAACCTCAGCAATTGCCTTCGTTTGTCGACAACCCAATCCGTTGCCTGTTGACTGTTGTGGTCCTCCTCCGCCGTGGTGGAAACCTTACATGGACTCGCCCCCTGTCTGCCAAGCCTTGGCGGGAAAAAAAAATCTCCCTGCAACGAAGATGACTTATTCCGCTTCAACTACAAACAAGCTTCTCTCCCAAGCGAGAGCAATCATCAACAATCATTCATCCCCCACTGAATGACATTTAGCTAGCTAAAAATATTATCACTTAGCAAAGGCAAAATTTATCGGCAACAGTACTTCCTTAAGACGAGCAGCTGCGATCCCAACATGGTCAAGTTTGGGATTTGTCTTCATGACACTCTGTAATAGTTCTCTGACACCCCCGATATCGCCCACTGTCTCCGCAGTTTGTGTCATCCTGCAGTCCAGCGAAGAGAAGCGGCCTCCCACATCAATGTTTCGCATCACCAGTAACCAAATCACCCCCAGATCGATCAACCCTTGCCGCTGTCGCCTTGTTTCATCGTCCCCACAATTGCTCGGGTTTCCCGGGTGCTTCTATATATTATGACCGGGAAGTCGGTGAAACCCCTCCACACAAACCACCACCGTAAACAACACAAGCCTACCCCGTATAATTGGAACATAATAATATTGTTTTTTAGGATATCATACAGGAAGAAAAAAGGCAACAGCAACAGCGGACCCAGATCGCCTACAAACACGGCTTCATCTCCTCTCCCTTCGCCCCTATTTCTTCCCTCCCCCAAAATTAATCCCCATCACCCGGCCCCGGCAATCCCTTTTCCATCGACCACTCCTGTAGAATCTCCACTTCAGAAGTCAAAGTCTCCAAGGCCTTCATCGAAGTCTCCAAGGCCTTCTTCGAAGTCTCCGACTTAGTGCCCATCGCGGCGGTCTGCTTGTGGAGGTTGGTAATGGCTTTCTCCAGGGCAGCGATCCTCGGTTGGAGGCCTAGGATAGGCCCAAGGTTCTCCTCTACGGTGGCAACTCTGCTCTCAAGAAGAGGGACCGACGCTACCCCCTCCTCCAATTTCGCTACTTGTCCTTCCAGTGCCGGGACACTCCCGAATACCTTCTCTAACTTCCTCACTCGCTCTCGAGGGATAGCACCCTTCTCAAGGGCGGCGAGTCGCCCTTCTGGAGAAGGGACCCCCTCAAGAGCGGTGACCCGTCCTTCCAGAGAAGGGACCCCCTCAAGAGCGGTGACCCGTCCTTCCAGAGAAGGGACCCCCTCAAGAGCGGTGACCCGTCCTTCCAGAGAAGGGACCCCCTCAAGAGCGGTGACCCGTCCTTCCAGAGAAGGGGCCCCCTCAAGAGCGGTGACCCGCCCTTCCAGAGAAGGGGCCCCCTCAAGAGTGGTGACCCTGGTGGTAACTGCTTCCAACTTATTCTTCACTGTCTCAACAGGTCCCTCAGGTCCCTCGACGTCACGAATCCGCTTCTCAACTGCCGTAATCCGCTCAACAATTGTCCCGGCCACCTCCCCGACAGGGCCCAACCGCCCATCGATTTCTGCTAGCCGCGTCTCGAGTGTGGTGAGCCGTGTCACAACGTCAGGAGCCTCGGGATTGCTGGTTTTCTCTCGACGGCGGCGATACACGATGATGATCCACTTGATAAGGATGGGCAAGAGGCCTCCGAGCAATCCGGTAATAAATGTGGCGATGGTATTGCCATGCTTAACCATGAATTCTGGAGCAAAGTCAGTAAACAGGACACCCGAAACTTCTCGATTGTTACAACGAACCGTCGCTAGCCATGGTTATTTTGTCTTTAAAATAAAAGGTTTGAAAGGTTTGGAATATAAGAGAAGAAAGAACTCTCGCTGTGGTGGTGGTGAATGTCGGTAGGGGGGAGTCGAGTGTTCGTGGAGAGAGAGAGAACCGCAGGTGGCTCCTATCAATTCATATCCACCGCTGAGTCCCCTTCTCATTACGCGTCTAATGGCTACCAGGACAACTCACAGCATACGAGTTGCGGTTGCGCGGCCACTCCCTTTGGAGGACTAACACACAACAGATTCAACGATCCCCGGTTGTGCCGACTTACGATCCCCACGAAAGGAAACCACATCACGGGCTCGAGTGACCATATCTTAGCCTCATTTACTGGTTTCCTATTCCCTGGCATTTTCTTAGTTCTGTAGTTAGGCGGATGTGCTTGGCTTTTTTACGGGGGTGGGAAGGATAGTTCAGGAGATATGCATAAGGGAGAATGTGTTATACAGGGTTTTATCTACCATGTCTTTTCTTTGATATTACGGGATTGTACGGAGGAATAGGGACATACGGTAAACACAGAGATAGGTTTGGTGATCGATAGGAGGATCAGGATGTGGTATTATGTTCTACTTGTACACCTTTCTTGGCGGTTACTTTGGCTGTAGTTTAGCTGAGAGAGTTAGAGTTAGAGAAGAGTTGAGAGTGAGAACGGGTGAACTAATGATAAAGGCGGTAAAGTAACCCGAGTTCCATATCCTTCCCCCAAAGTGACCAAGTTCCAGGCGGGGTCTCTTACTCTAGTGGCTACTTCCATGCGAACCTTTTTCCTAAATTGACAAGTTTGGCAAAGCGGCTACAAGATATGGAATCACCGATCCAGTGTCACGTTATGGAGAGCGCAATGCCAATTGACCTCGGCACATTATATAACAACTGTTCTATCGCGTAGACCTCGCTAGAATAACCCCCCCCTCCATGAGAAATACCGATCCTCAAGTTCACCGACGTCTCCTTGTCTTTATTTCTTTCCCTCTCCTGCCCACCTGTTTCCCCCCAATCGGTTGTCCATAAGAGCACGCACGAGAGGTATCAATTTTCCCTACCTCGGATAAACACATTTTTTAGGAGCGGTTGTGACACAATTCTTGTAAAATGTGGCGCTTTCCCATGAGGGTTTGTAGTCGCTCCACTATGTGGAGTAAACAACCCTCCGGAATGTCAGAAGATCGCGGAGATTAAAAAGAGCCTCAAGAACACTAGACCTCACAGCGGGCGAAATCAGCTATCATATATATCTACCCCTCGCTACGTCAAAATAGAACCTGAGAATGACTAGAAATGTCACAAGTATTGAAGAAATCAGGAATCAAGAAACTTGATACAATTGTACAAGTTAGGCTTGTTTATATTACCACGTACAATATTCATCATCAAGGAAGAGGGGGCTTCAAGGGAGGAAGAAAGGAAGGGAGGAAAAAAGGGAAGTGCGAGAAGGGTACAGCGGGGATAACGTGACATAACATGGCAAGCAACAAACAAGTCACAAACATAACAGCCACAGTTTCTAACTGTCGAAAAAAAGGCTTCGATGTCAGGGAAGTTTGCCTGGTAGGGCATAGTGGAAACCTGTGCCATTGTTACTGTATGTAGATACCTCTCACGGGTATAAGCATGATACCATCGTCCGGTACCCAAGTAGTATTGTACAAGAGACCACGGACAATTCAGACCTTTCTTCTCCAAACATACTCTACTCACATTAGAGTGACGTCGCCCCCATGCATAATCAAAATTAGAAGTTAGAAGCTCGAAGCTTGGCAGCCGTGCCCGAGGCAACGCCTGAGAAAAGTAAGGAATACCCAATGACACAAACTTCTTGCTCCGAAGAAGCTTTCCTCCCTCTCAAATATTCGCCAAGGGTTTCAACTTCTAACTTCTCACTTTTATTCCTACCCGGGGGTGCCGTCACTCTATTCGGTGAAGTCCTACCTTCCGGTTCAATAGCGCATCTTACATACGATATTTCCGACCCCAACTCGAAATGCCCTATAGAGTGATATTGTATGATTTTACACTTCATTTTACCCGATCCCGAATGGTACATAGGAGATTAGAGGTTGCCTTAACAACCAGTACAACCAGCAACTGTCATAGCATCCAACCTTGCAGCACTTGCCAAGGAGCAGCAAGCGGCAGTGTCCCTACACCTCCATTCAAAAAACGAATTTTATTCCTCACTTTAGCGAAACCATGCCGTCTGGGTGGTGCCCTAATCATACACCAACACAAACAAAAAAAAACCTCCCAGCGGTTCCAGATTTACCAATGTCAATAGCAGCCTGCTTGACTGCAAGATGCCACGCAGGCTTGTCTAACGTAGCCTTATAATTGAATCCTGTTGGAGTGATGGAGCGTAGGCAATTGCACCCGATCTAGCTAGCTAGCACCATTCTCCAGCCAGTCTTATTGGGTCCCTGTAACTTGGAACGATAGGCGAGAATTTTCATAGAAATGATCAAAATACCGTGATTCCGAGCAGATTTATTAAGATACAACCGTTAATAATGTTGGCTCCAACTCTATGTCAGGTGCTACGGTATGATATCATACGGTGAACTGTGTGTGTCATGTGACCCCAAGCCTCGGTTAATCGCGACCAGCAGTGCACTAAGCGAGCACAGCTAACATGGAGGACCGCCACACTCCCTGGATATTTCTTGCTTCTGCGTGTGGGATTAGAGTGACGGCGCCCCGCGTAGGAATGAATGTTAGAAGTTGGAAATTGGAACTCTTGGTGAACATTTGAGAGGGAAGGAAACTTCTTCAGAGCAAGAAGTTTGTGTCATTAGGTATTCCTTGTCTTCCTCAGGCGTTGCCTCGGTCATGGATGCCAAGGCTTCGAACTTATAACTTCTAGCTTTGATTTATGCACGGGGCGCCGTCACTCTATTTTCACTCTACTACCGTAGTATTAGAGAAAACAAATCCATCGGCTAGCCGAGGGATGTGGCGGTGCAGAGTTCTGGAAATGGAACAACATATCATGAAGTTGGGGACCTTTAAAAAGGCACCGATAACTATAAGACACCCCGAGCTGAAGCCCACTATTATTACTTGCGATTATGTTTGTGCCCTGCAGCGAGGATTGTTTTTCCGGGTGTCATCCATCTTCGCTGCTAAAGTTTACAGTATGTATAGATTTGCTCAACCGAGGGCGCGCGAGGGGTTTTTGTGGATCGCCGTGTGTACTCAAGTACTCGGGTATGGTTCGGCACATGTTTTTGGTGTTACTGTTTCCGTGGTGTGGGATTCGCAACGCTGCTCCAACTCTAGTACACCCCCGCTTTGCCTTACCAAGACCCCGCTTTTCCTCAGCTTACACAAGTATCATCAACCGACCAGACTCAATAACTCTCCCTCCACAGCAGTGCAAAGAGAGCAGGATTTCTCAGTCTCCCTTCCATGATATTCACAACTGCTTCAGTCATACTAACTCTTTTAATAATAATATCTAGAACAACTATACCTTTGCCGCGAATCGGACTCCACTCATGACCCGTCTATCGCCCCTGGAGCCCAAGCTACGCCATCGAGACATCCGATATTACCGTGCCGATAATGTGGGAAAATTGCTTTTGCGGACCAATGGATTCAGAAGCTGGCATGACTGGATTGGTGAAAGTGAAGATGATAAGGCAGTCTTGTTTTGCTATGGGGGTCCGGGTGTCGGCAAAACATTTATTAGGTAACGAGAATCATTCCCGGAGATAGAAGGAAAAGAGACTTAGTGCTAACAGGCCATGATGTTAGTTCACTAGTAACGTATGGCATCGTGATCTGACACAGGTCCATGAACTGACACACGGGTTTCACCGGTAGTCCCGATGCGAGAGCTGGCCTAATTCCTCCGTATCTCAACAAATATAAGTCCAATTGAGAAGCTAAGACATGATTTAGAATGAGAAATGAAAGGAGAATGTAACTATGAAAGAAAAGGGACAAGAGGAAGAATATTAAAACTGGCAAAAAAGAAATTAGCCGAGAGAGGGGGGGTAGGGTAAAGATATGAGTATAAAAGGATACTAGAACAGAAAATAGGTGCACTAAGGCCGCCGAGAGCGGAGGGACATGTGTAAGGGTCGGTCAGGCTTTGTACCCTTTTGAGCACGAAATGGGCTACTGGAAGGATGCTTTTGTAGAGTTTGAGGTGGAGTGTTCCAATCACTATCACTCAGAATCTCCTCCTCACGTCCCTTCACTTCCGAATCAATAAACATTACCATTAGGGTATGGGCAATTACTACCTCCCGAACCAGCCGATCCGGTGTGAGAAGAGAAGGATGTTTTTGAAGATTTGTTTTGGGTTTCTGTCGTGATTTGGTAGAAACCTTCAGGCCAGCCTTGTAGGTTCTCGGAACTCCTTTTTTTTTATTATGCATCTCAATTGGTGCATTGCGAAGGCGTATTAGCTCTTCTTCATCCAGAACTCGGGCGACAGATAGCTGTCGCTTGTCAGTAGTATTATAGAGACTTGCCGTGCCTTGAAGATGTTGGTTTGTCTCAAGATACAGATCTTTTTCAGCAATCTCAGTTTCGAGCTGATGTCCAAGATCACGTAAAAGCCCAACTACCCGGTCCCTAATTCCCACTCTTTCTCCCCTTGGCATATCCTCTGAGGACAATAGCCCGAGATCCAGTAAACTCTATCCCATCTTAACCCTATTTCGGATATCTTGGGCATTGCGCGGGTTTTTCACAAGACCAAGAGTATACCGCCGCTTAGGGCTCTCTGGAGCAACCTTTCGTAGAACACGACGTGGATTCAGAGGCCAGATCCCAGACGAAGTAAATACACTTTGAATTGTTACAGGCCTCATAGTATTATCTCGTGCCTCAGTTAAAAATGGAATAAAAACAGCTTTTTTGATTCCTTCCAAACTTTGACCAGAGCGGAGGTGTTTATCTACTGCCAAGCCGTAGAAATGTTGGTAAGGTGAGAACAGCCCCATGTCAAGGGGTTGTAATAAATGTGTAGAATGTGAGGGGAGGCATAGGAGGTGAATATCATGGTCGATGCAAAACTGAATGAAGGAAAAGGTAATATGGGACCCATGTCCGTCAAAAATTAGAAGTCGGGGCTCTCGAATACCAGCCATGATACCGGACTCGGGGTCAAATAAATCCTTTAACCACTCCAACGCAAGCTGATTGGCGGTCCAACCTTTCGGGGAATAGCTAAAGCGATAGCTTCGTTCCTTGTCTGTGAGATTGCGGTGCCATCCTAGGTAATGCCCTTTACATTTATTGATAACAAATGGAGACAGCGCAGCTCCACTTGCTAACACTGTCTCAATAACAGTGACGAGTTCCCGTTTTCCATCATGTGTTACATGTGGGTTCCTGCAGCCCCTTCGACATAACACCTTTGCCTGTGTTGAGAGTACCATCAAAAATCCTTTTTCATCCATAGTGAACATCAGACAAGCTTGCAGCTTGTGGGCCCGTATTATCTGGCCTAACTTGGTGAAGTAGTCTTTTAAAAGGCCCGGATCATTCACATACGATCACTGACGGTCTAGCCTTGTGCTTAGCTTTGCTGCAAGAGCTGGGTTCCGGGTCAGAAATCCGGTTATCCAATTCTGACCTACATCAGCAAAAAGACTAGCTTGCATCCTATGCATCCTGTGTGTCTGACGCACCTGACGCATACAACATCAATCGCGAATTAGGACGCCACGTCGATCCGACGTTGCGTCCTGATTTGCCTTTGTTTCCACCCTGAATCCTGAGGCCACCCGGGCACAGACCTGTTCGCCCTGTGCATCCTGACAGCATCTGGTGCTCAGGGCTGTCGTCCTGGCCACCCATGATCACCCCTACGTAATTCCCACCTCGTCTGATACTGTCCTCTTCCGTCCTGACGCCGGATCTCTCTCCCCCGTAGTAAGGGCTTCTTTTATCTGGCCACGTCCTGTCCAGATATCTCTACTCTGTGGTCCTGGATCAGAATCTGACGATCCTGATCCATCATCTCCAGATGCGTGATGACTTCTTCCAGATTTTACACCATATACCGTGCGTCCCCTGATTCTTACACATGACATGTTCAGACTCTCTGCGCTGCGATATCCTGACTCTGGTATGGTGTTCTGGCGCCCGATAACCTACTTCTGACGATATCGCAACGACTCCTGGAATGCATTTTCTTTTGCACCTCACTCTCTGGCGATGAACTCTACTATTTCCACTTATAGTTCTGTCTTCTTAGGAATACGAAATAATTATTACTATATCTTACTCTACAAACACACAATTTCCTATGTACCCTCTCATAAGCTTGCCCCATTTCCCTCCTCCTCCGTTCCAGGGTCACTATTAACTGTTGCCTCGAGTTCTGGTTCCAAGATCTCAAGACTCAGAGATAGCTAACACGACAGAGTTGGGCTCACTGCGGCGTCCAACCTTAGCCCCACCGTCTCCTCGGGTGAAGAGTCCGGACTCAGAGGATCCAAATCTAGATGCCTGAGAATGCCCGCTGCTGAGGCGGGGCCGAAATCTAAAGACGCTTCTGCCTTCTGGGAACTGTTTTGGCTCTCCGGCAGAGGCCCAAGATCCAGGTTATTCGGAGTTTGACTCCATGGCGCTGTCCACGGCTGAAGGTTGGTCGAACTTTGACCCTCTAGTTCTGCTGCCACAGCAGCCCAATCGTCCGTAAAGCCTTCCAGGCGATCTTGTCGGACTCCATGCTCTCACTCAATCTTTCCACCGATGGTCCCAGGAATTGTGTCCAGAATCAGAGTTTGAACCGAGTCGGGGCATAATGCCCACGTTTGCCGTTGGCGCACAAATTGATCTTCAATGGTTGCCCTTAGGTTAGTCTTCTTGGGAAAGAGAAAGGTCAGGGTTCTGGCTCACCTCCGGCGGCTTCAGGCTTGAAGTCGCCCTGATCCTTATATACTCCTGTCTGCCATGCACTGCGAGCATGGCAGATTATGGCACACATTAAGCAAATCATGGGACCGTTGATGCGCCCAAGAAATACGGGATCAATAATCCCACGCATTCTCCTGCCCTCGAAGTACTTTCCCCATATAGCCTCGGGAATCTGGTGGGCCAGGCATCGATTTGTTATTTTCTGTGTCAAGTTCACTCTGCTTAGTGGCCAGAGGATAGGTCGCATCGTTAATAAGAGCAAAAACGCACCACATATCCTCTCAGGAGCACATAAATTTATTATTTTCCAGCAGGTAGTCCCCCCGGCGCGCAATTGCCGTTGGGTCTTCCGGTGGATCGTAGAGTTTTACCATCTCATGCTTTACGTGGTAGACAAACTCGGATCTTACACCCGAGTGGTTTTGGCGTATCTGGAAAGGTTATTACTAGTCCTGATGTCTAAATGATTCTTCTAAAATTGGCTGATGTCTACTTACCAATTTTACGCTTTCCTCAGATGGTTCTATATTCCCTGCATCGGATATGTGATTGAGCACCTGAAGCCAAACACGGTGCACCTGAGTGGTCAATGCAACTGGTCCCGGGAGTGGTGCATCAAACAGAGTATATAGGAGAATAAGTCCCTTGGCCTGCGCTACGACAGCTCCCTCTGCTCCCATAGCTGTATTGCGCTGTGAGTTTGTCTCAGGCCATATGGGCTCATGGCCCGGCATGCCCTGTTCGCCCCGAGGACTTGAGCGTTGGACTGCTAACGTTCTGGCTCTGTATGTAGCCATTGAGCGATAACGCGATACACCGGATGTCGAGATCGTCGGTGGAGTGTACGCACTACTTCGTATTATACGTGCTCATGCAGCAGGGGTAGGCCTGACAATTGCGGCTTCCTGCGATCCGCAGGTGGTCGAAATTCGGACAGTCGATACCCTGTTGTTGTTTCGTTTCTCCCCAGCTCATGATTGATGACGTGTTATTGATCTAGTGCCATCCGCATTATCATTCTCATCTGTGTCTGGCTCTGTGTCCAATTCGGTTTGATTAGATATGTGGGAGTTTTGGTACTCATCGCTGCTATCATCGCTGAGATGAAAAATTTCTGTTATTTGTTGTCCATCCTCATTCTGATCGGCCTTGTGATCGTTATACGCCACTAGGTGTAAAGTGTCCCTTCGGGAGCACTTGGCTGGTCGTACCAGAAGATGTCTTACAATCCGTGGTGGGGAAGATTTCCGAGCCCCCGAATGTGCACTATCAGTGCTGCCTGATGTAGTCGGCTGCGTTCCTGATCTGCCTGCCTTATCAACTGGTACGACGTCGTGCCTACGTAGGTTCTGATTGGCTCCCTGTGCGGTGGGTTGGCTGCGTGAATTGCCTTGTGGTTGTTTATGCACATTTGAATGCCGGACGTTTGATAAAGATATAGGATAGGAATTAGGACATATGAAAAAGCGATATATTGTGTGGTAAAGAGGAAGAGTGGGGTTTTGTTGAGTAGGACACTTCTGGTCTTATACGCTAGGACTTACGGAGCGGGTGGGGCGGGGTGGAGCATTACATACGATCACTCGTTAATGAAAAAGACTATTTGGCTGCAAAAAGGGGTTTGTCTGCTTGTTCATCATTAAGTTAATACTCTGGACGAGCTCATGTATGATGTTCGTCTAGACTCTGGTGTGAACCAGTTCGACGGAATGCGGGCGTCACTAATGCACGAGGTGTTGTCGATGTCTGAGCCTAAGCAAAAACTAGCCATAACAAGTATCCCTTAGCAACACCAATTCTAGCAAGACACACGCCACGCTAAAAGCAGTTTAGATTTATTGATCTTAATCTCTGGACGTTGATTCAACACCATTGAACTTGCAGATATCAGTTTTCACGTCATGCATCCTCGCTAATTGTCTAGTTCTATTGGCCATCGCCTGCCGCATTATGGACAGACTATGCGAGGTGTGCCCAATCGGGAAAAACATATCAGACTTTAGCTCAAGAGGAAGTAAGGTCAAGAAGCTGATATAAGGGCGCGCACAGGTATCATTAATTGTGTTCTAGCTAATACTAGCTACGAACAAGAAGCAGAAAAGAAATTCAATGAGACCAAAGGGAAAACAACATCTAGTAAACAGTAAGGTTGTTTGGGTAAAAATGGAAAAAGTATTACTCAAAAGACTACGGAGGTACAGCGCCTAAATGTTGTATATTCCGCTAGCAAAGGCGTGGTAAACTAGCAGGGGTGGGGAAGTAAATCGGGGATAGCGGGGAGCAAATTGGGAATAGGGGCTTGGAAGTTCACAAGCGAAGTAGAAAATTCTTTGTAGACTTTTTCTTCTTCATGTCCTGATTGACAAGATGCCTCCTTTGAAGAAATGCGAGTTGACTCGAGATCAGCGCCGAGATTGTCAGCTACGCCCGTTACTACAAAATACATTTTGATATTGAGTCTGTTCAGACTACCGTTCAGATGACCATTCACACCACCGTTCAGATTTCCTGGCCACAACTCGCCTATGCCACTATGCCCCATTTACTCCTGCTCCACTGCTAGCCGATCACCCCCCTGCTAGTGCACTATACAACACTTAGGCGCTGTACCGCCGTAGTGAATCTCGCTGTATTTGCTGTCCGTGCTGCGTCTTGCTGAACGGCGCACCTGAGGAGTAGATAGGGTGTTGTTTAGGGCTAGCGGAGAACTACGGTTTTGAGATCCGTGTGCCGGGTGTGTCACTGGAGCTGTTAGCTGGGTCGGGGACTCATTTATTGTGGCTGGCGGGTGTTCAGGTCGGGGAGAGGGATGTTCTATTGGTCTCTCCGGAGTCGTGAGATCGAGCCCAGCATGTGAAGCTGCGGGAGGCGAGAGGGGAAGTGCGTCTCAAATCATAGAGAGACTGGCAGGAGGTGTGTCCTCGGCGCCATCGTGTCCTTGATGCCTCACAGATACGGCTCCTGGGTTTGCCAGCGATTCAAGCCTCCAGGGGTGCTCCTTCGCCATTTCGCGAAGCGCTCGAAGTTTCTCCAACTCAGAAGTCCCAGAAGGGCCTGAAGAGTGCAACTCCGACACTGTCGCAATTGGAGTAGGGCTTGCCGGTACTTCGATTTGCGATGGAATATTCCCCCGGCGTGTTGAGGGACCCGGATCTCCAAGTGCCTGGATATCCTCCTGCAATTAGCTATTCCATTTTATTGTGAAGGATAAAGATAGATGAATGATGCTGCATATTAGATACTTACATCGCCGGCGTCCACATACATCACCCTAGCGCCATGAGGTGCCCGAGTTTCCCCCTCTGGATCGGCCTCTAGCCATTCCTCGTTGTCAACAGACTCTTCATCTCAGATTTCCCTCACAGAGTCTTCTCCTCCAGCCCACTCATCCCAGACATCGCGGTCAAAAAATGGATACCTCCTATTGGGAGGCACGGGGGTTTCGTCCCGGTCCTCTCCATCTTAGGGACGTGACTTGAGAACCATTAGGTCCAGGGGATCGTGGCCTTTGTTAGCGAGGAACCACGCACGAATGTCGTCATTTCTATTGAGAAATATGAGCTGGCGTAGGGGGAGTGGATCATCTGGCTTCTGACGTAGCATGGCGGCACCTTCTCCTGTCGCACCAATTAGATAGCAGGGGCATCGAATTTCCTCTTCCACGTCTTGCCCTCTTACTACCAGGAGCAAATCCCTGATGCTCGGTGTAGTCAGAACCCCCCAGGCGATGGCCCTGTCAGAGTCTTTTACAAATCATGGGTGGCCGAGGAACGGATGTACGGTAGGTAGTGCACCAGTCCTTCAAATAATATACCTTCTCAAAGCATGCAGGGAATATGGGGAGTGCCAATCTGAGTAAGGCACTGGGATCTGCTGTCAGTCAAGGGCTAATGGAATAAATATTGGTAATACTGACGTGGAGGTGCCGCAACGTCGCCACGAAGATCCCGCCCCGCTTTTTGGCCCTCATTCGATGTCTGCAGTTTCTTGGCCGAATCTTTGACCAGAATTTTCCGATGATGGATGAACTCTACAACATCATCTGTGTGGTGCTGGCTTTTGATGAGCTCAATACCCTCCTTGACTGGCGAAAGGTTGCGAGCAAACGAAACAAGTGAGTCAACTTGCAATTCAGTTAGGCGACCGGGGTCAAGAGGGCGAGCTATAATATAGGCCTTGATTTGCTCGCGCCATGTAGCATAGAAGGAAGATGCGCCACCCAGATGCTTGAATCCACACCACGATTGCGCATACGCAATGTCGCCAAATACAGTCCTGGTTTGAGTTAGACAGTGAGTATAACCAATTCTGACTACTTGATACTTTGGATCTAAATACCCTGAATCTCCGACGGCCAGCTGGAAGTGCGCGCGCTCAACAGGCTCCGGTTCTCTGTTCATTTGCAAAAATGAAACATTTGTCAGTTCACTATTCTATTCATGCACGGCAGGGGGGACAATCATTGCTCACAATGCGTGTTCTGCGGGGCACTGGCCTGCCGAACGTGTGAGAGTTCTTCTTCGTATTCCGCTCTGAACATCTGGCGTGCGAGGCTGATCCGCGGGACGTCTGAGAAGCAGCGAGTTAACGTTGATCTCTAAAGTTAGGTGTGGATGTTTGCTTACTTTCCCTTGCATAATTGACATCTCGCTATGCCTGGGGGCGCCATTTGTGCGTGGATGAATAAATTGGATCAAGCCGCCAGGGCAAACAAAATGGTTGGCCGACTAAGGCTATTGATACGACGTCAAGTAAGGCTTAGAGGGTATGGATTGTAGTGGATGTAAATATCTCTCCCGACGAAGGCCGTTGGAGCGCTTTCACAAAGCGCAATTGTAAGTATGGTGTGTCTGGAGGTAACAGGAAGATGTGGATGGGGCGCATGTGAGGACCTCTTATAGGCGTCAAGAGCAAGAGCGTTGGGTCTGCTCTTGCTCTTCATTGTTTTTCACCCTTTGGGTCCTGCGTGTACTGTAGGTGCCTGGGGTAGGGTTGGGTGTAGAAGACACTTTCGTGGTAAAGTATCACGGGCGTGACTAACAATGATCGTCGATAGAAGAGCGAATTGCAAAGGGAGCATATACCAAACGTAGCGAATAGATCGATGGCTTGGTCTCCCATCGCATGTTGTCAAACACCTTTTTAAGCCTTCTGTGCATTTGAAGCCACAAGATGTCATGTCCTGCGATGCATCTTGGCATCCCTTGGCGTCCACAAAGGGCTAAGGCTGGGAATAGGACGTCAACCCAACCCTGCTGCGCATCACACACCGAATACAACCCCAGGGCATCATCACTTTCGGCTGACGAAGATGAACACCTCCGACTTGATTGACCTGCTATGAGAAATTGAATCTATTCTAAGTCTAATTATGAGACTCTATTAAAACTATCAATATCAAATGCTAATACACTCCGCGTCTCTGTAGACGCAGCCTCAATCTACATGCCATAATATGGATTACACTCTCGGGGGCAAACATAGTCTCTTAACCTGAAGCTAGTCCTTACTATCGTCTTCGAAAACCATTCGGCGCTTCTGAAGCGGGTCCTCTTTAAAAACTCCTTTCGCAGAATCAACAACACACTGCATTTTGGCCCTATTCTCATCCCAATAATCGACGTCAAACTGCGCCTTACGCTTCCGTGCCTTATGGTCATGCATGGGACTCCATAGCTGTTTCATGATGCGATGTGTGTTCAGGATTCCCTGGGGTTTAATTGGGAGAGATATCTGACGTCCTGTGGAATCGCCACCCTGGTCAACAGGAGATGTCATACTGACAACCCTACTACGGTCCGAATCAAAGTCGTCTGAAATATCTGATGATGAGCTGGACCATCACAGAAGAAAATGGTGAGAATCTTGTGGGTTTTGTGATCCACTGGCCTTAGTACTGTTCATGGGAATAGCTTTTCCCTTTGGTTCAGCTGCCAGGTTGACATTACCTCCGGCTAAGCCATTTGCCCATTTAGAGACAGCTTTTGGTGCTAGGTGTCTGTGTCTCGGCTCCCGTGGTGTAGCTGGTGTAGCTGGCGTTGATAGGCGATGACAAGAAAGGAGCATGTCAAGCGGGTCCACATTAGGTTGATTCGACAAGAGCCAGGTACGTATGTCCTCATTACTTTGGATGAACATATAATTTGAATAATGTAATACGTGTGTAGGGTCTTCACGAAGCTCGTGCCGGCCTTCGCCTGTGGTGCCGAATATGTAGCGAATGTTGTCCGAGGGTACACATCTTAAAATTGCCGATGACAAGCCCTCAATGTCATATGAATTTAACTCTGCAAAATCCACACCATTCATATGAGGATAGCGCCAATAGAGGATATGATAATTGGGTCCCGGTGCGTCGCTATCAACCGGATGTCGTTGCCAAACAATGCACAGGGCCTGTGGGTGACCAAGTAGAGCCCTCCAGTCTGTATCCCATTTGTTAGTAAGTCACCACAAAAATCATTCGTGTAATTTCCAAAAACAGGCACTTATTTGCCTTATAACACATAGATCTGGCGTGTTTTGCCTTATATTAGGCTGATCTAGCGCATGGCGAATTATCTGGGCCTCATAATTGGCCGGCGTAGGCATACCAAGGATAGTTAAAGGGGCAGCTGGTTGGATTTCCAGAGGGTTATTCACAAGGGGAGCACCCATTTTGTGCATTCTGACTCCCAACGAGCGCAATCTTAATATCGCAGTGGCAATCACCAGGACAGGATTATTCTGCATTGCGCTTCCTGATGGACCAGGACCGGCAGACACCATAGAGGGAGGTTGGTGTGCCCCATGGGGATTTGCCGGGAGAGGCTGGATTTGGTTTGCTGACGGACCAGCATTTGCAGACGCTGTCGAGCGAGGTTGGTTTGGCCCTTTGTGATTCGGCAGGGGAGCCTGGATTTGGTTTGCACCACCGGCTGTCTGAGAATGATTGTTTAGTGGCTGGTTATTCACCACGACATGAGGAAACGTTTGTTGTGGGTTATTCGCAGATTCAGTGGTTGATATTTTCATTGTGCTAGCAGATAAGCGCCACCGCAATTTGAGAGGGCGCATCGCGGGGGGAGGCTTATTCGGTCCAGTGGTTACTCACGGACCAGGATTTCCAGACGCTGGCAAAGGAAGTTGTATTGGCCCTTGGGGATTCGGCGGGGGAGGAGGGATTTGGTATGGACCAGCAGCCTGGGCAGGTTGGAATTGAGCTGCCCCAGGTGCATTGGCGGTGGGAGCATTTGGGGCACCAGCGCCTGCATTGTGTACAGCTGTTGCAAGACCCCACTAGCTCCCAGGGAGGGCTTTCGCAGCGAGTAATATATTCGGGACGAGCACGTGCGCAGGAGCGACTCCCGGCCCCTGCGGAAATGGCTTATTTTTCAAGGTGATTGTATTAGTCAACTTCTTTCCACCGTCCTTAACTAGTTGGACCACTGCCTCGTCCACCTCCTGCATACAAGGTATGTCGTTCGCTGCACATTCAGTGGCGAGTTCATTGCAGGCGGGTCTCAATTGCCGGAAGCCGGTGACAAGTTGCAGCAATTCTGCATCAGGGAAGTAGTGAAGATCCGTCTGATAACCCCTGGCTAACATTTGATCCTTAACACCATTCTGCCATGCACTGTATATGGCGTCACCTTGGAGACCGACCGCGACGCCCATTGACCTCTTATGCTCACTGATTTTTCTTTTGTCCCAGCGTCGAAATGAGATTTCTCCAATGAGAGAATTAGCAGGAAGCTGATATGTCTGACCTGCTGGTACCAGCTGCGGCCCGCCGGGTGGCATTAGTGCGTATTGAATGATGTTGATATTCCGCGCCATATCAAATATGTTTTTGAGTATATTGACTTGATAAATATGAGAGGCTAGAGATGTGCGTCTTGTGGATCTTGTTGAAGTTCTGAATGGCAGATAATTCTTGGTATGAGGTCCTCCTGTATTGATCGGTTCTCATTATATATAAAAACTAGGATCTTTTAGGCCTGTTGAAAGATTCAAGTATTTTTAACAATTTATTAGGGAACCGGAATCTGACGCTCTACCACAGGGCACCCCCATAATCTGATTCAACTTGAGCAAATGAAACCGAATAAAGACTCTTGCGTTCGAACAGGAAATATTCTCGATCTACTATCAAGATCCTGAAACAAACAATCCAAGGCTGCGCCACGTGACATTTACGCTAAGCAATTCAAAATAGTTGATCCAGTTTAGATCATTCAGGCCGCTTGACCCTACGTGCGATCCACACAGGTTGTTGTCATCACCCCGATAGGCTTCGACTCGAAACTACACAAGGCCGAGATAATCTCAGAAATCTGACCCCATGCCTAACAAATGTCCATTCTGCTGTAACAAACCAGCCTCCCATGCAGGTGTTCTTAACGGGAAACGACTATCTTACTATCATAAGCTATCGACATAGCCTGCGTAGTTTACTTCGTCTATCGTTATAGACTAACAACTTGCGTTCGTAGTAGGTATAGTGATCGTAGGAAGTCCTATCGTGGAGGAATAGAGTTCTCGCATACCAGCGAGGTAGTATAGAGATAAGGGCATTAGGTATCTTCAACATATTGCACCTATGGAAGGTCATTGTCAATGGGTTTGGCCCGTGCCCCAGTATCTGAGTGGTGTATTACTTAGATGGTTGCGTGAAGAGCTCTAACTACTGTGACCGAGTCTCTTACTTCTAGACTCTTCACACCAACAACCCTAACCCTGGTGACTCCTAACTCGAGTCACACGGTCATATGACTCATAATGAGTCATACCCGAAATCCATCAGATGACTCCTATGAGTCACTATGCAACATGCCGTAAACCAATCACAAAACATAAAACATATCAGGTGCGCAAAGCGCGTCACCTGTGTGAAACTCGTGACTCATAATCTGAGTCACGCGCAAAAGTCATTACATCATTATGACTCACAATCGTGAGTCATAGAAACATCAACCAATCATAACATAACGATGACACGCAAGTGCGAGTCATGTGAGAACTATGTGTCAACTGACTGCATAGCGTGAAACATAATTTATGACTCACAATAGTGAGTCATAGAAACATACCTTATGACTAATAACTATTAGTCATGTGAAATCTGCCTTGCTTAGTCACGATTTGTGACATTAGCTCCCGTCTCCCCCTAGCTCGAGACCCTTCGAGCTTACTTCCAAATTCAACGCAGAATCTTAAAATCAATTTAAACAATTTGAAACACATTAACATAGGGAAACAAATCTTTATACGGTACAATCCTGAGGTACCGTTCGTCTCCTCAGGTTCCTTCTGGACATCGTCTTCCGTATTCCCGTTTGTAGAGGATCCGCTTGGTGTCTGTTCCTTTGGTGGCAGTCCGACTGCCTCGGAATATTCATCGTTGTGGTCGATCTCTCTCACCAGAGCCGCCGCTTCGCTTACTGCTCATCGAACTCGTATTTTTGGTTCGACATTCTCGTATGCCCGTTGTCGGGCTTCGATTCCGGCCTTCCTGGCCGAGTCTTCCGCCAGGACCACTCGCTTCTTCCGTCCTCGATTTTCCTCCTTGAGGCGGCCCATCTCCTCGGCCATCCTCAACATCTCCTCCTGGAGATCGTCCACCAACTTCCCACCCTGGTGGTGTTCCTCTTCCCGTGTTGCTGGCTCACCCCAGCGTACCGTCTTCGCAGCTCGTCGTGGTTGGTTTCTTCGTGGTTGTTTGGGCCACCAATTGGCTCCCTCTTTGTCTCTCAGGTGCACGTCGCACCTGTCTTCAAAACATGCACTCCAGTGCATGGCGGCGTGGGGGGTGGTCGATGGTTCTCCGTTTGAGGGCATCTTCATTTGCGTGGTGATGGTGGTGGTGGGAGTAGGATGTGTCTTTGGTATCAGGATAGGAGTAAAAGAAGAATTCAGAGTCTTCGGTAGGGGTGGGTGGTTCTTGGTCGTTTTCGTATTCGTTGTCTTTGTGGATGCTTTATCTGGAATGATGTTTTCCCTTTCGACGTTCTGAAGGCTTCTTTATAAATCTTTTCTTGGTCCATGATCTTTCTGTCCATCCCGTGGCTTTCCTGTTGTCCCATTGTTCCTTCCTTCCACTTTTGTTTCTTCTTGCATCCTTATCAAAAGGATCATGTCGTAATCATACCTTCGCTCTTCTCTTGTCGTGTCGTTCTTGCATCTGTTTAATCCTTATCAAAAGGATTATGCGATAATCGTACGATCGCTCTTCTTTCCGTTCGTATTGTCCTTGCATCAAGTACTCTAAAAGAATCATTTGATATTGTCTTGTGATCACTTATTAAATTAAGTGTTTGTCAATCACTCGTCATTCGTCGCATGATTCTTTTCTTGTATGATGTGTCGGTTAACTCTTCTCGGGAGAATTATGTCGTATCCGTTCGGTCGCTTCTTCTTGTTCGTGTGTCAAGTGATCTTAATCAACTTCTGTCTTGAAGTTCTCAGATCGCTCGCGTCGTTGTATGACCTTCTTGCATTGGCTAATCCTTATCAAAAGAATTATGTCGTAGTCGTTCGGTCGCTTCTTCTTGTCTGTGCGTCAAGTGATCTTAATCAACTTCTGTCTTGAAGTTCTCCGATCGCTCGCGTCGTTGTATGAACTTCTTGCATTGGCTAATCCTTATCAAAAGAATTATGTCGTAGTCGTTCGGTCGCTTCTTCTTGTTCGTGCGTCTTTTGCATTGGAGGGTGTGTTGCCATAAGTTCTATCGTCTGAGGACTTTTTCCTCAATGATTTGGCTTCCCTTCTCCTTTGCCATTTTTAATATTTCTTGGTTAAGCTCCTCTCTCACAAGTGCTTATCTTTCGTGATCGTTACTTTCACAGTTGCCATTGCAACCGAGCCAGCGTCTTCATTTAGAGTAACTTATAGTCTCCTTTTGGCTTCTTCTCTCCCGGATGTCGTTTATAGCCATTCGAGTATTTTGAGCCCTTTCGTCTTCTTATCCTTCATTTGGGGTTCCTTCTCCCAGCTGTCGTTACAACTGGTCGAGTATTCTCATAACCCTTGCTGTCTTTGTTCGTTCGTGTGGCTCCTCTCACAGTTGTCGTTACAACCATTCGAGTAAACTCATAGCCCTTGTTGTCTTTGTTTGTTTGTTTCGAAACTGTACCTTCTGGTTTGGTCGTTGCTGTATAGGTAACTAGCCCTATTGAGCAAGGTTCGCCGTTTGTCCAGTAAGTTTCTCTTGTCATCTTTCATACTTTATTATTTTAGATCCCCTTCCCCTCAAGCCTTGGTCCCACAAGGCTTTCAGTTTCGAAAAAAAATTCCCCATTTTCCAAGGTCATTTTTAACTTTCTTATGGTCGGGTTTCTCTTATACATCCTTCGTCTTCGCTTTGTTTGTCGATCTCGTATCGACTTGGTTCGTATTTGCTAACTTATTCGCTTATCGAACTCATCTTATGAGAAACCCATATAATTAACTTGATAGGTTCCTCATGTACTTCGCTCATCTTCGCTTCGCTTTGTCGATCTCGTATCGACTTCGTTCGTCTTCGCTTCTTAATCGCTGGTCGAACCTGTCTTATGAGAAACCTATATAATTGACTTGATAGGTTCCTCATGTACTTCGCTTGTCTCCGCTTCGCTTTGTAGATCTCGTATCGACTTCGTTCGTCTTCGCTTCTTAATCGCTTGTCGAACTTGTCTTATGAGAAACCTATATAATTGACTTGATAGGTTCCTCATGTACTTGGCTCGTCTGCGCTTCGCTTTGTCGATCTCGTATCGACTTCGTTCGTCTTCGCTTCTTAATCGCTTGTCAAACTTGTCTTATGAGAAACCTATATAATTGACTTGATAGGTTCCTCATGTACTTTGCTCGTCTGTGCTTCCCTTTGTCGATCTCGTATCGACTTCGTTCGTCTTCGCTGGTCAATTGCTTGTCGAACTTGTCTTATGAGAACCTATTTCTTAAGGATTAGGGCTTCTCCTAAGCCCTACTCGCCCCTTAAAAAAAATCAACTATTTTTCCACTTTTTGCTCTTTCCTTTTCTTAAATCTTTGGTTGTTCTCCTAGATCTTCGCCCCTTAGGTCTTCGTTCTTGTTGAACTTCGCCCCTTAGGTCTTCGTTCTCGTAGGTCTTCGCCCCTTAGGTCTTCTTTCTCGTAGGTCTTCGCCCCTTAGGTCTTCATTCTCGTAGGTCTTCATTTCCAGAATCTCTCAATTAAGAGTTCCGGTCGTTGACTTCTTTGTTCATGTAGTCGTTTGCCGTTTTGGTGTTGACGCAACCAAATGTAACAAACCAGCCTCCCATGAAGGTGTTCTTAACGGGAAACCACTATCTTACTATCATAGACTATCGACATAGCCTGCGTAGTTTACTTCTGCTATCGTTATACACTAACAACTTGCGTTCGTAGTAGGTATAGTGATCGTAGGAAGTCCTATCGTGTAGGAATAGAGTTCTCGCATACAAGCGAGGTAGTATAGTGATAAGGGCATTAGGTATCTCGAACATATTGCACATATGGGAGGTCATTGGCAATGGGTTTGGCCCGTGCCCCAGTATCTGAGTGGTTTATTACTTACATGGTTGCGTGAAGAGCTCTAACTACTGTGACTTTTTTTTTTTTTTTTTTT
>Ga0307509_10003831_pt1 | contig 22300 bp, 23 predicted proteins | sample 10_EM_MG_FD_202245 | JGI IMG/M metagenome (GOLD analysis project Ga0307509, IMG submission 202245) | Populus trichocarpa ectomycorrhiza microbial communities from riparian zone in the Pacific Northwest, United States - 10_EM | ecosystem: Host-associated > Plants > Roots > Unclassified | place... | reverse complement strand
GTCGGCCTTTCCGAAACCGATGCGAACGGTCTGGCCGTTTGGCATTCCGATGTTTCCACCAAGGCGATTGAGGACGTCGTCCTTGGCGCGAATAGCATCAGCCTGGTCAACGAAGTTTACGAAGCCACACTCCTGGAATGGAGATCAGAAATCAGATCAAGAGACCATGACGTGTCAGAGCCAAACCTTTTCGGGCAGGAGCCTCAAGCTCTCGATGGCACCGTACGGCGCGAAGACGTGGATCAGTTGCTCGCTGGTTACGGAGCTGTCCAGGTTTCCAATCCAGAGTGAACGGGTGGGCGTTTGAAGTTGGCTGTTGGGAGCCTCATTCTTCGGAGATAATCGACCACCTTGATTGGTACCGGGAGCGGAGAGGAAGGGAGAAACTCGAGAGGGAACCTCGCCGTTCGGGAAGTGAACAGCAGTGACGTTGCGTGAAGCGTTGGAGGGCAACTTGTCAGACTTGAGGATTCCAGCGGGTAGCCCGCTGTGACCCGCATTGGGATCCCCGAGGTAATTTTGGGGGTCTGCAGCGGTCGCACGACGCTGTGCCAAACGGGTGGATTCGTCCAGGTTACCGACAGATATCGCGCGCGGCCTCGACCCGATCCCTGCGCTGAGGTGATCGGATTGTCTGTAGTTCTGGGGGACATAAGAGGGTTGTAAAAAGTTGGTCGTCGCGAGTGGGTCGTCATACGAGTCTAATTGGTTGGTAAATCCGTTTTCTTCGTAATATTCCTCGTCGTCCTGGGGATTTTGGAGAAGGCCGCTGCTGACGAAGGATCGCATCCGGTAGGGGTTCGAGACCGTGCTCGCCCGGAGACGGGAAGGATTGGTCAAGTTTCCAGCGATCGCGGCCTGGGCTTGGCTACGCAGTTCCGAAATGGTGGCAGCAGGAGTGCGGTGAACGTCATCCAGGCCAAGGTAGTCGAGGGTATGGACGTCAAAGTCGTCGCCTCCGGAGTCCATAGAAGCAACCGATCTCAACTCATCCAACACCGGGAAACCACTACCTCCGCCTGTGATCCATGGAGAAGAAAAGAGCGAGGATCCGAAGGCATCGGAAATATTCCCGCTCGGGAGGGTCAACGATCCGGACCTCAGTCTGCTGTTGCGTTCGGAAAGAATGGACGAGGTTGCGACCGAAGCCGAGTGACGAAGGCCGGGGCGGATATTTGGCGCTGGGGCAGGGTTGGTGTTCTGCTGCTGGAGTTGTTCTGAGAATGATTCGGTACTGCCGTGAGTGCTGAAGAGATTGTCGGACGCGTCGACGAATCGTTGAGCGGCGAGTTGCACGTTGGAAGGCAAGGTCCCAGCCCTTGCCCGCCTAAACCCTGGGGGAAAGTTGGTGGGGGGGAGGACCGGTGTTTCTGTGGAGACGTTGTTCACGGAATCACCGTCGGTGCCTGGGCTGTTTCCGGTTCCCAACGCCCCTCGAAGCGCAGGAGGTCGATACCTAGGACCAGTCATCCGTTCCTCGGCCTCCATCTCCTTCGCACTGTGTTGTCATCAAAGTGGGCTCAGCAATGAGGCGGAGGATCAACGGAGGGGAGACTAACCGCTTGTGAAACGCAGCGGAGGGGGCCGGCGGGGGGGTCTTGCCCGAGGGGATTCTGGAGAATGAGCTGGTGTTGTCTGAGGCAGACAGAGACATTATAAGGAGGTTGGGAAAAGATTAGATATTACGAAAGATGCTGGTAGATGAGTTTTCCGCTTGAGGCCCAGGGTCGTCGTCGGGGGGTAATCCACGGGCCGAAAGATGTGGCAAAGTCGCAGACCTCGGGACGCCAGTCGTCGGGGAGAACGAAAAGAGATCGAGAGACAGACGACGTGGAGGAGGGGGAAGAGGGGCCTATCGACGAGCGAATTATAGATCGTAATAACCGCTTTCTCGAGAGAAACCGAGGAAAGGGCCACAAGGGACTTTTTTTTACAGACGAGGGTTGTCCGACTAAGAAGAAAATAGGCGAGTATCGTATAGAGAGGAGCAAACGGTTCGGATACAAGAAAATATCGGTCAGCCAGCGCAGGGTCACGGCCATCCAACTTTGATCTCACAGTCACGCCGGTGCACATGCGCTCGGATTCGAAAGCAATCGCATTCTTTAGGTCGTAAAATAACGAACGATACATCAAGGCGAATCATTATCGGTGTTTAGTCTTTGTAAAAGCGACCAACGAGCACTCCGCAAATGCGGGCGTGCGGCAAAGACATCGAGACAAAACGAATAAAAACGAGGAATATAATCGATACAGTTTCTAGCAAGGTGCAAAACAAATTCACAAACGAGGAAATAGAAACAAGGCACCACCCACATGGTGTTCATCAGTCGGCTCGCTGCACACCTACTCATGCACAGTTCTTGCCTAACCGCGTACGAGTCGTACTACGAGGACGTAAGGCGAGAGACTCCGCGACTCTCCTCGATCTCCGTAGAGGTGGGGATTTCGCAGAACGGTATATTTCTTCCGTCGTACGTGGCCGTTTTCCCTCTGTCTTCCGTTTCTCCGGCTTCAGCTCGGTGGCAGGACTGGGAGAAGGGACATCCCAATCGGGGCACGCACACAGTGTTTGGAAAATCTCTGCTTCCTTCACACTAAGAGGTGTGTCCAGCGTGGTCCCTTCGGAGAATGGAGGGATGAGAGTGTCCATGTCTCCCTTCCTTGTGATATCATCGATCGATAACGAATGCTGATGTTCGACCATGGACCGGAATGGAGGGCCAAGTTGCCGGAGCGACCGGAGATGATCATGGGACCGATAAAGGTTTCGAATGCTGGAAGGGAAATCTTCGTAAAGAGTGTTCGATAGGAATGCCTCGAGCGTGTCGGAAACAAGCGGTTGGGTTCGCACGAATTCCTGAGCGCAACTCAACGGAACCCAGATGCCGAGGATAGATGCACAGCCTTCTACCAGGTCCCTTCCTAGTAAGTCTGGGCCAAATGATGAAGGAGGGGCCCCTAGGAATTCGGCAATCCGCGTGAGGTTGACAAAGTCTGTATCAAATCGGCGGAGAAGTTGATGAGGGCCTAGAACAAGCTCGTACACGATGACGCCTATTCAAGCTTGTCATCAGAAGGTGCACGAGAGAACTCGACGTTCAGGTACTTACCCTCCACATGGATCAAGTAGATGGGGAGTTCAGGATGTTCGACGGGAGGAAGAGAGGAAGAAAATGTGGATGATCTTCGGACGGATGGCGTGGAGTCCCTGCTGCAAGATGTCAGACACCGCACGCACTGTGCAAAAAAAAAAAAGCCTCCTCACCTGTCTGGTTTACGATCAAGCTCTGGTAAACCCACGCGCGGGAGGATAGGTTCGGATTTTGGCTGGAGGGGGGCCAGAGTGTGAACATTGGGGGTAGTGTATGACCGAGGGCGATGAGGCGAAAGCCGGACACAGGGCCAATCACCCTCGTCAAAGTCTTGAACACGAAGGCTATCGGGACCCAACAGTTCGGCGTCCTTCCAAATGTTGGCACTCTGCTTTCGTTCCTCGAGTAGCGACGGAAGATCTACGGAGCTGGAGGGCTCCACGGCAGATAAGGGGCCGAGAAGGGTAACATCGTCGTCCAAGCACGTGGGAATAGAATCGATATCCTCGTGCTTGATTAAAAGGGCCTCGGGGCTGCTGGGGGGTTGGGGTAGGTCGTGAATGCGGAAATTGTTGAATCCATTCCAATTCCATAAATCCAGCTCCTCCTTCTTGAGGAACACTGAGGAAGGAACGGCCGCCGAACTATCTCTAGTATTTGAGCCACCGCTTCCGTCCTCCCGATCGCCCCAGAGGCCCGAATCATTGGCCTCCACCTTGACGACCACCCCGTCGTCGTCGGTTGGAGTAGAAGGTGATCGAGGCCCCGGACTTTCATCTCGTGTGTCGCCCTCGAAGTCGAAATCGAAGTCAGTGTCGAAGTCGGAATCAAAGTCGTCATCGCTAGACCGTCGCAGGTTGGGACCTAATTGACGGCGGTACAATAGATTCATTGGATCGTAATCGTCGTCGTCTGAGTCGGGAGGCGGGGACGCAACGCTGTGGGTAATGGATGAGGAGCGGCGGTGGACGGGCATTGGAGTGATGGGTGTGAAGAGTTCGGGGTAGATGTCTTCTAGTGATGGGGTGTAGACAGGGATGGAAATGGAAGGGCGTGGGTAGGGTGGGAATATCGGCTCATCCGGCCTGACGATGGGTTCGCCTTCGTCGTCCGAGCCGGCGTGAGGCATCGGTCCGTCGTCGATACCCTTCGGAAGTGCCGACTGGGGACAGGGGTCGGGGCTGGCATCCGTCGATGGTGGGGACGCACGGGGTTTCAATCGAAGTAACAATTTAACCTTTGGGGGCCGTCTCTCAGTGTCACTCGGAAGACCGTCCGAATCAGAACCATCCCTGTCACCGGCCCGGGCGCGCAGGGGCCGCTTCCGCTTCTGACCACACTGTTGCTCCTCGAACTTTGCGTCGCCAGTGTATTTGTAGTCACAAAGACGGATGCCAGCACGGGCAAACGGGCAGGGGGCACCTGCCGCCCTTGACAGGTACCAGATGACGGTTCCACGCCTGAAGTTTGTCACACGTTGCTCGGTGTCATTAAGACCGCAATGGGCGCCCCCTGATCGTGAATGAAGAGCGGTGACCAGGTCGTCGTCGGATGGGGTACCGGAGAGGGTGTGTTTCAACAACAGCGGTTGGTCTTGTTCGAGATCACATCGCTGCATATGATTCCGGATGAATGAAGTGATCGCTTGACCTGCCGCAGACGGGCTGACAAACGGGAGGAGGAGAATGGGGTGAGACTTGTGAACACGTTGCACACACGAGGTGGTACCTTTGACAAGATAACCCAAAGTCCATGCACATTTCGGCTAAATCCTTGATGGTCATCGCGCGGTTATCCTAACCCAAAACAAACATATAAATGGCGGGTAACATGCGCCGGGAGGAAGATACATACGACTGAAAGAAACGAACGACCAATAGCCTTGAGGACTTTGTTGGCGGCGTCCTCAGAATGAAGCATGACCCCGGAGGGCGGGAAGACGGGAGCGGTGGCAATCTCCTGACAAGGTGATGGTGCATTCACTTTGGCATTAGAGGATACAAGTTTTAGCTTCCGTAAGGGTGTGTGGGTGTGTGTTTCAGACGGTTGAAGAGGAGGGGAGCTGCGTTTGGAGGGACAGATTTTGTGGATGCGTGTACCGTAAGCGGGTTGGGTGTCAGCGGAGTTGGGGTCATGGACATCACCACTGCGAAAGACGAGGACGGTAGCGGCGGTCATGGGACGTGGGGCATTAACTTGAGGGGGGTATGCGTCGAGAACGTCGGCCAGCGAAGGGTTGAGAGCGGGTGGCGGGAATGAGGAGAATAGAGGTGGGAGAGAGAGAGGAAGATGGAGTGGAGGAGAAGAAGGAGAACAGGCCAAGCAAAGGGGGGGAGATCCCAAATCGGTTGTGATCCCCAGTTGAAGTGTTCGTGAGATCACGTGATCCGTAACGTGCCTAAAAATGATCTGTTATCTTTACTCCATCAAAATTGAATTCCAGCCTTGCGACCGGAGCAAATCAGCCGAGGGGAGTAGAACAGTTTGCGAGAAACGCCCTACCCTCTGACGTCCATCGAGCCTCGGTCGGTCGAGAGGTGGCGGTACCCGGGGAGGGCGGTGGCGGGTAAAAGGGGAGCGGCTCGCTGAATAATCCGGCTGCGTACCCCAACCACGCCCCACATCAGCCGAGGGAGACAAAAGCGTTTGCCGGCACATTCCTCCAGCGCGCTCGATGCCTAACGAACGGATCTGGATTTTATCGGTTATCGAAGCAATCAGCTTTACCGATTACAACCTCGGTGGCCCAGCCCCTGATAGAGAGGCGCTAAACATGCGGAAGCGGGTTTGTGCGCCTAGCGTTGCTCATGGCGGGCCTGACGAGATTTGTCCCTTGGCGTCGTCTGTACAATGAAATGAATCAACAAAACCAACAATCCAGGCGTGCCCTCTACTTACAGTAAACGAACTGGTGGATGTTTCACGCGTGCGGGATGCGATGACCCTCGAGGGGTGGGTCCGGAATCCACAGTTCTCGGTTCGAAAACTTGGGTTCGCGTTCCTTAGTAGAACGAACGCCACGCAGCATACGCGCGAGCGTGCACAAAAATAAACAACGGTGACAGCCAGTCCCGAGAGGGTAGTTTGAGGGACCGCGTGGAACGACGATGTTGCACTATCGCCAACCCTTACGGCCCTGAATTTCTTGGGAGTGTATTTGAGTCGGGATGTGTCCTGATATTGTAAAATGTCATTACATGCCTAAAATCGCGGGTACGGGGGAGAGAGATGTGAAGACATACCCCCACCCATTGGGCTGAACGAGGTTGGATCGCTACTCCAATCCGCCAGAATGCCGCTGGTGTTTAATCGGTAACCTGAAGCTGCTTCTCGTTCGGGCGGCCGCTTCCTTTTGGAACTGGCGGTACTTCTGAGCGATTCCGGAAGTGAGAGGGGAAGAGAGACATTGTGGTGTTCGTGGTGCACAAGGCAAACCGATTCAGATTGATCATTCCAATTGCCGAAGCCACAACCCAACCACCTGTCGTTCTGACCCCCAACATCACCACCGCCACCCGCGACGACCGTTCGAGTGAGGTCTATCCTACCGACCTGAAGTCAATCGAGCGATCCTTCCACTGGGTCGAGCTTACATTCAGCCGACTTCGAATAGAAAAAACATGACCGGTCGTGTTCAAGGTTACAGATAAAATACAGCACAATAGCAGCGTACAAAACAAAGCCTAAATTAGCGGAACATAACACCCAGGCGAACGGAATAAAGTCAATGAGATCAGGGAAGATCATGCCTTCGTCCTGGTCGCTCGTGTCGTCGCAGGCTTCGTCTTGGAGACCGGCTTCGTCTTCGTCTTCGAAGCAGGCGCCTTAGTGACAACCTTGGTGGCTTTGACGACAGCAGCCTTGGCGGCGGGCTTTTAGAAGGTCAGTATCGGTGGCGAGATGAGGGGAATGCTGATCATCACCTTCTTAGCCTCAGCCTTCTTGCTCGAAACCTTCTTTGGCTTCGCAGCGGTGGTCTTCTTAGTTGTGGCGGCCTTCTTCGAAGAAACCTTGGGGGTGGCGGTCTTCTTGACAGTAGGCTTCGAGGTAGCCCTCCCGGTAGACTTCTTAGGTGCGGCCGTCTTCTTGGACTTGTCGGCTGTGTCCTTGGACGTAGTCTTCTTAGGATTGTCACTGGACGGCTTCTTCGCCACCTTCGCCATTGTCTTCTTGGGCTTCTCGCTGGTCGAGGATGGTTTCTTTGTAGTGGCGGAAGTGGTCTTCTTTGTGGAAGCAGGTTTCTTGTTCTAATCCGAATTGAACATCTCCTGACAAGCGGGCAGACATGGACCCAACTCACCTCCTTTGTGGTACTGGAAGGCCCCTTGTATAGCTTGACCTTCCCAGACTTGCCCTTCGGGAGGGTGAATAACTCCCCTTCGCCGTTGGAGATAGCACGGCTCAAGTGCGCGATGTTTGCTGCGGTGGGCTCAAGGCCATAACGATCTTCAGCGAACTATCAAGGTGGGTCAGCTTCACGTTTGGAACGTCCTCCATTGGCATACCTTCTTGATAGTGCTTCGAGAAACACCGGCTCGAGCGTCGTCTGGGTGAGCAGCAATACATTCCTGAGAGGGATGTCAGCTTAACGTCGATGATTGTCGTCGTCGAAGAGCGTACTCGGATAATGTCCTTCCAGGACGGGTGATCACCCTTGGTGGCTTTCACAGGTTTGGCAGCAGCCTTCTTAGTCCTGGTCACAGTTTTCTTCGCCTTGGGAGAGGAAAGTGGGGAGGACAAGTCGGATGACATGGCAATATTGTAGCGGATAGGGATGCAGGGGAACTTGGGCTATAGTGACGGGAGGGCAAAGGTGATCCACCAGGAGCTTGAGATTCCCCTTTTATCTAGACGCGACTTAAAGTCACGTGGAGCATGTGTGTGTGTTTGTTTGTAGTGCCGCACACGTGATGGAATTCCCACGTTTTCTCCTCCATGTCCCCGTGATGGCGCTTTGGCCTTGTGACACCATTTTCGTGTTTTAGGTTGTGCAGATCGTGATCTAGAGTAACAAGTGTGATTACGTCGTCATTGCACATTCTATCTACAGACAGGCCACTCGGTCTCCCCTACTTGTTGTGGGGAACCACCTTGAAACAACCATTTGGCTGAACCTTTCCGCGGTATCCGGTCGACAGCCAGTCCTCGCCATCTTGATTCTTTTCTCCCACCAACGTCCCAGCTGGAGGGCCCCTTACGTATACTTCCCCAACCGGGTCTTTGCCCTCTTCAACCGCACCATCGTCTACGCCAATCAGTTTTACCTCCATTGATACGGTGGGTGCACCTGCGTGGGCAATGTTTTCGAACTTTCCGTCCTCGGGCACGGGGTGGATTTGCAAATCGTGGGGATAGGAAGCGAACAAGGGGCCGCAAACGAGGTCACTGCTGACCGCATTGATGTATGGAATGGAGAAAGCTATGCGCGTTGGTGTCAGAGTTTCAGCTGGGGTGTAACCTAGGGTCGATCGTAAGATATGAACGCCACAGCGCGACTTATAGCAGGGGAATTTACCTCCGGTTGCAATAAGGGCTCGCAAGGTTCCCGCCCCCTCGCCGAGGACCTTTACTCTAGCAGCATCAAACACGAGGCGATCCCACAAACTCTCCTTTGTGATGAAGCCTTCCGTCGCATGTGCGAGCTTGTGTCGCCAACCCCACCCGGACAACCACGATCCGGAGCGAGAGGCGTTTAGAATCGAGGAGGTCAAAGAGATCACGTGCTCCGGCTTGACGAATAGGATGGTCGGAGATGGGGTTGGGTAGGCAGATAAAGAATCGACGTCTTTCAGCGCGCCGGCCGCATCCAGCCGAACTGTATCATGATCATGTGAGCGTTTGCTAAGTATGAGAGACCGGTGGGCTTACCACTGTCCTCATTCCCACCAAAGGTTCGTGTGCTGTTGAGGGTGGCAAGGCTCGTGCCCTCGTATACCGCGGTATAGGCTATAGTTCTGCCGTATGGGGTGCTCAGCGGGAATGCCGATGCGATGGTATCCAGAGGGGTAAGTGGGGAAGAAACTGGTAACAGTGACCGAGTGGCAGCTACCCCAGCCGTCAAATTTTGTTGGGTGAACTCCACGGCCTGAAAACCTGTTCCGCTCGGGGTTTTGGAGAAAGCAATAGTAAAGGCGTGCCCAACGTCTGGAGAGCGGTCAATTTCGCCACCACGGTTTCGATGCGAGAGGCTTACCAGTCGGCGGTGACAGATCCACGGGGGTGCTCGCACCCTCTTTCTCAATGTCGCTGAACTTGAGCAGGTCCATTTCCTTCGTCAACTTGGCACCAACATTGCCTGGGTCTCCAACAACGATCACTGTTGTGTGATGGTGTTGGTTGAGGTCGTATATCTGCTCGATGATGTGAGATAAGAAATCCCCATCCGTTATTACGGCGGACGGTGGGTGCTTGTCCAAAACTTCGGCGAGTAGCTGGGGGGACGTGATTGTCATTGTGGTTATTGACTTAGCCGCGAAAGCGAGATCCGCTATTAGGAACTCTGCGACGAAAGCATGAGAACTTGGGAGGAACACCTGCGGAACCAGAATACTCACCGATGCCGTCGTTGAGTAAGAAAAGTACTCTCGATTCCCCGGCTTGGAACTTGGTAAGCTTATCGAGACCGGAGGCAAAAGCCTTAACCCGCGCGAGCAGCTGGACATTGGTGATCTAAGACGAGCTCGAGGTTGAATATCCAACACTAATAGCGCAGACATGCTACCCACCTTGGTAGACCAGAGGGTCCGAGGAGAGTCTACGTCAGTTCTGACGAGATCTATAACTGTTTGGATACCCGCAGTAGGTCTCAGTGGTAGCTTGGGCTCTGTTGTGAGCAGACTTGGAGATCCAAAAATAGTCACACTTACCCGACCCATTGCGCTGGTACTGTAGTTCCTGTACACGGCAGATTCGCCTGGGTTTCGCACAGGAGCTACGTCACTCTGCCTGCCCAGTAGAATGGGGTGTACCAATGGTTGCGGTTTATACAAGTTTTGCAACAGAAAGAGGGCGGCGGCGCTGAGGCCGAGCAAAACCGTCAAGTCATCCGTAGCGACATAGCTGGACAGAGGCATGTTTGAGTAAGCGAGGGTCCAAATGCGCGTGGCGTGAAGTGTAACGTTGGCAAGGATATTTTGATTCCGCCGCTTCGCCGTAGTTGGACGTGTGCGTTCTGCCTCGAGGCAAGCCGGCGAATCCGTTCAGATTCTTGAGCCTAGGTTTATCCAAGGGGTTTGCAATGGCTCGTAGCTGTGGCAGACCGATTGCGGGGATGAGGGAGCTTCAGGATGCTGCGAAGTCCAAGCGTGACCTGCCCTCAACGGAGAGTCACCGAAGGTCACTCACCCGCCAACCTCTTCCAACAACCAGCACCCATTCTCAAACCCTTCCACCCCTACCCCCACCTCCGCCGCCCGTTTCACACCGGAGCCAGTCGAAATGACGACAATGGCCATGGCAGAATCTTTCGACACTCAGATGATGGATTTTTCTGGTGAAGACATCCCCATGCAAACTTCGTCCTCCGCGTCCTGGGTTCACCCCGAAGCCACCATGGACGACGACTCTAATTCCAACCTTGGCGATGTCGAAATCGACATGGAAAACTACCACCCAGAAACTTTCGAATATGAAATGACGGACGACTCCTCCACCGACCAGCCAATCGAGGTCCACGATGTGGATGTTGTTGATGTCTCCCAAGCCCATACACCCGCACTTACCGATACCGTTGTTGAGGACGCGATTGCGGCCTCTCCTGCTGTTCCCGAACGTGACCTAACGGATACACACGAACATTCACCTCTCGGTGCGCCACCGACTCTGGTCGTACAGGCCCCATCACCAACCTCCCAACCAACCCAGGACGAGGAGCCCGAAATCCCTGTTCCGGAATCATTTGGACAGAGCGAGTGGGAACAGGGTCGCTCGGAGCCACCAGCTGCTCCTCCCTCACCACACCTCCCCGAACACCACCAGCCTCAGCACTCAGCTGAGCCTGCGAGCCCGGGAGGCACCACAGAACCCACCCCAACTTGGGATGTCAGTGCCCCGGTGGAACAACCACACCTCCGACAACTTACCACGACCCCCTTGGAACAACTACAGCCCCAACCCACAGGCGAGGAACCCGTCGATCCCGCAGATCCTTGGGGTGATGAAGAAAACCCCGCCCCTAGCCGCGCAAGCTCGGGAGACCCGCACGAGGTTTTGGATGGAATCTTCATCGACCCACCTCCCCCTGTACTTTTGTCTCTGGGCAACTCGGAGGAGGAATATTACCTTTTCAACCGTCCTACGCGCAAATCTCCCGCCGCTGATAATGAGGAGGCTGCAGATAACTCCCTATTCCTTCATGATCTCCCAACTCTCTACTATGAACCCCTAGCAAAGGTCTTTGAAGCCCTGCGTTCGGATACGCGCCTTACCCAGACTTTCGATTTATCTCGGGGGGAGTTGGCCGTTGACGCGTATGATCTCGTCGACCTCATTATCTCAGAGGTAAGCTATCCCGTCCCCGTAAATGAATCTTACGAGCCAACCCTTCACCAGGACAATTTATACACGAACGAAGTTTCCTTCCACGATCTCAATCTTTTGCACGATCACGCAGATCTAGCTGGCCCGCTGCGTATACGCGTTGGCTGCAACCCCCTACGTTTTGTTACCAGATATCGTGAACTGAAATCGAAGCTCGAGCAATTCAACCTCCTCGGCGAAGCTAGTGTGGACTATGGCCAACTTCAGGAGCAAGGTAAGCAGACTAGCTCCGCGCCTTGACGTCACTTCATTGCTCAGCGAAACCCACAGATGATCTCACAGAACAACTGGACGCTAACGAGGTTTCGGAGGACCCAGCCCAAGATGAGGAGGGCGACGAGAACCCCCCCGAGGGATTTAACCAAGCGACAACCGAACAACAGACAGACGAGGCTGACTCCGGTGCCCCTGCGGTTGACCGTTTCGACGAGAGTGAATCCTCAAACGAAGCGGAACCGGGGCAGGATCAGCCAGCAGGTGATGGGGAGCCCACTACGGGCCCGTTACCTGGTGACGAGCATACTGAACAACCTGTTGGTGTGGTAGAAGGTGATCACGAGGAAGGAACCACGGTTGTGGTGGTTTCAGATAGCGGTTACCCCGGATCCGCGGAGGATCTCGATGCTACAGCTGTCCGCGAACCCTCCGACGTTCATAATACGCCACTACTAGAAGGAGATTTAACCGAACACGAGGAAGTCGTTGAGACCAACGGGGATTACGAGGCAGATTACAACGGAAATGGCCCAGACAGTGAGCAGGGAGAGACGGTCACCATCGAAGGTGACACCAGAGATGGCGATTGGGAGACGGCAGCCTTCGACGCACAACAGACCCAGGATGACCTGGGGCAGCACGAACTTCAACGTGACACTGCGGGGGTCGACAAGGGTGAGCAGGTGCCCAGCGCCGCTACCACCGATGATCTTACATCCCCATCCACAGGTTTCGACACCGTAGACCTTACCGCTCCGGAGCTTGATGACGGTCCTCAACAGGGTAAGTGGCTTCCCTCCGCCACCACATGTGCACCGTCTAACATGATAGTAGATACCGATACTGACTCGATTGGACAACAAACATCGGACGAATTTGCAGATGCCCAAGAAAAATCTCGAGATGATCATCACTCCCACGAAGGGGAGGGGTCGAACAGCAACACAGGCGAGTGTTTATTCCCTGATTCGTTCCAACTGATACTGACTCAATCGCTAGACCAATCTAACGAGCTGATACCCGATCTTGATCAGTTTGGTGACGATTTCAACTGGGATGAGGACTTCGGTGGTGACTTCGATGATGGGGAATATGGTGAATTTGAGGACCAAAGTAACGTGGAGACAAAAACGGTCGATCCGCAGGAGCCCGTATCTGGGAGGAGTTCAAAGAGAGGCTTCGATGAGATAGATTCCGACACCGTGGATGAAGAGCAGACACCGGGTGACGTGTCACCAAGTAAGTTCCTCTGTACCCGTATGCTCCTCGAAACTCACATGGATTCCTCAGACTCAAAACGGAAGAAGGTGCTGTAGTCCGAACTTGCGCTGGATCGACACCGTTCGAGCGCATGTGTGGCCCCGCACCTATTTCCTCTTTTCATTCTCACTTATTTCCTCCAACAACCGACCCAAGGTCAAGTATCTCTCCGTGCTCACGTCATAGGCACTTACTCTCTAGTCAAGCTCTCCATCGTGGGAGTGCACCAGGTATGAAATCCTTGCTGACTTTGATAGGTTTCCATCCGTGGGACGAGGGTCTGAGTTTCTGGGCATCAGATGGGCCGAGCAAAACTACGGCCACGCTGTGATGAATCGCTTGTCATGTATACCCTACACTACGCGTTATTGTAATGTTTCTTCAGCTATGAATTCATCTCTTTCCAGTCATCCGATCGTCCCTCCCACGCGTCATCTCACCTGTCCGAACGACACCAGGTCTTCGTATCGCGCCACCCTGCGTCACACGACCACCACGGGGGTAGTGCCTTTCCCAGTTGCGACGCTACCCCAGATCCATGGATTATTTCTCAAAATTCCTCAAACCCGGCCACCAAACGCCAGCAAAAGTTGCCCATGATCACGCTCTAGAGTTTAGTACCTCATGGGTATACGTGAAGGTGCTCCCCCTGGACGTGTGGCCCCACACGCAATACCACTGACGGAATAGCCACAGAGCACACTCTCGCACCCGGATGAACGTCAGCTGGCGAAGGGGATCAAATCCACAGATATACCAAAGCATCTCAAGAATATGGTTGATCTGCTCGTATCCGAGTCCAATCAGACAGAAGAAGGGGGGACAGGCGTTTGCCTCGAGTATCTGCTTAAGAACGGTGCGCCACTCGCTAACCCCAGTGCTGTGCCTGCTAGAATTCCCCTTTATCCGTGCAGATGTAATGGGAACGCTCGTCAAACTGAGCGAACCGGACCGACCGTTCGGCATCCAAGCAGAAGTCTTGCGCTCAGTTCAAAACATGGTTGTGCTCCTTGACGAACAATTCCTCGTTCACTCTGCCGTCCACAAAGCTGTTCTTCGACTGTTGCGCAACTGTGTTGGTGAGGACGTCCAGGAACATCTTGACGGTCGGAATAGGGTGATGGGAGCTGCGGGGGCTTCGACGAGAGGACCTCCCTCGGAGTACGAGGAAGATCGTAAGTGAACCTATGCCAATGTTTTATCGGTCAGCGCTCAGTTCCGTGCTATAGTCGTCAATCTGTTGTGCATCCTGTGCAGTCGCATCAGGACCTACCGCGAACTCCTCATAATATTCTTTCACGACAAGGACAGACTTTGGTACCGATCGGAACCCCTGTTCGCTTTGGAGGAAGAGGACGAGGAAGAGGACGAGGAACAGATTACTGAGGAGGACGCGGAGGAGGCAGAAGAGCAAGGCACGGACGGAGAACATTTCCCTCGTCAGCCATCCCCGGCTCCCTCCCGCGGTACTACGACAACTCCTCTCCCAAAGCGCCCCGAATATGAGTTCCTACTTTTCAACTACCTCCTTCAATTCGTCCATCGTGAAGGCCGGACTGGAGACTTTGCGAGAGCCGGGGTGTTGTTCCTCATGGACGTCGCAATGTCCCCTCATGAGCCGATCAACCGGTTGGCTAGGGAAGACAGTGGTCATCCACCGTTGGATAGCCCCACCGAGGAACCAGAATCAGATCCCATCACAGGGGCCGCCGTCGCGTTGGCTGAGTACATCGTCGACGGAGACTTCTCTGAAGTCCTCGCCGCTGGTTTGGCGGCTGTCTATTCGATTCTTCCCTCCAAACTCCAGGTCAAGACAACCGATCACACGCGGTCGGACGGGAACTCCATGGTCTTGGGGTCTACTCCTGTGGGCGGAACGGATGGAGAAAAGAAGGGGGAGGAGATGGGTGTTGGGAACTCGTCTGATCCGGAGTTCAAGGCGTATCTAGAGCACTTCCTTAGGCTCCTCGAGTTCTTGCAAGATATCATCCGACGGAACGACACTCATGGAGACGGATCTGTTGGGGACGCGGTGGCCCAATCCGTCCTTGACGCCGTCCGGCGAGTTTTCTTCGAGAACGTCCTGTATCCCTCGATCTTGGAGTGCTCAGATAGCGATGGGAGTGCAGTCGCCGTGATGTCCTATATCGAAATCATGCTTCGCACCCTCAACAACGGGGAACTGGGTGATCTGCTCGTTCGATTCCTACTGAGCGAGGATGACGATGACCTCGCGCGTAAGCGTCGACGGTCGAATCCCAGAACCACGGCTCCACAATCGAACCCACCACAGAAGGTGGCTCACCAGAAGAGGCATCGAAGGAAGAGTACCGCCATGGCCATCCTGGAGATCGAAGCACCGGATGCTCGCCGTCCGTCGGGCTATATCACCTCCGCGGGAAGATTCACCCTCAAAGACCTCCTCATGACGAACCTACGATCCGCGAACCATCCCACCGCAACCGCCGCCCTCCAACTTTTCAAAACACTGCTCCGATTGCACTCAGAGTTGTGCACTGAAAGAGTTCTCTTAGTGGTCCACGATCCTACGTCTACTAGCTACCCCTCACCGTATTTGTCCACCCCACCTCCCTTGATCAAGCCACGCCCCCACGGCGAAGATATCGAACCACCTGCGGATCCCCCACCTTTTGCTACGTACGCGGACCCCGACACAACTTACACAACGAGCGAACGGGAGACCAGCCTTTACCTTGCCCTAATTTCACGCGTGGACCCGTCCCATACTCAAGACGCGTTCAGCACGGGATATGATAACTACCTCTGCGACGCTGTGCTCTCTCTGAAAGAGAGAAATGTAGAACTTCGGGATGTTGACCCCGACGTGATACTAAAGTGCAAACACCGACTAATGCAAAACGATCCAGTGCTTTCCCTTATCCTTCTCGCCCTTCGAAAGTTATTTTCAAACTCACCGAAGCTCAATCTGGTCTTAACTGGGGTCCTTTCAACCCTTGCGCAGGATCCGTGTCGGTCTTTAGCCGGGTGGTTAACATTCGCCTCCCCCGACGGGGATGATGCTCGACATGCCCATGAATTGTCAAAAGAATACGAAGCAGATGGAGACGATCGTTCCATCGACTATCGGATAAACGAAGATCTCACCTACGAAACTCTATCCTTACCCGCAACCAGCATGGATGAGAAATCGCGACCACTCTTGTATGCGATCTTCCATGGCCTTGTCACCCAGCTGGAACGATATCGACACTCCGTGGAGAAATTTGACCGGTACTTGTTGGAAAGACGACAGGGCCTACTTTTCTCAGAAAACCTGACGGATGCCCTTAACCTTGTTCTCGACTTCGACAGTACCACACCAGTCCCTGTTTCCCCACGTCCGACCACCACCCCAACCCCTACAGAATCTACTCCAAAGCCTAAACCCAAATCATCCTTTGTCTCATTCCTTACGCCCAGAAAATCTAAACCCAAGCCATCCCCCATAGCCGTCGCTCCGTCGAGCCCCCCGAAAACCGGAAGGAAGAGCATCGAAGCTAGCCCTTTCGGCCCCCACTACCAGAGGACTGGTTCGATCGAGGTTGAACCGTACGCAGCACCAACACCCTTCGCTGGGCGGTGGACGCCGGCAAAGCCGAAGAGATGGACAGATGGGGACGACGTATTCTCTTCCGGGTGGGGGGAAGGGAGGAACCACCCTCAGCGTCACGAACAGCAGGATGACGATGAGGTTGGTGAGACGAAGGCCCAGCTGATCACATTGTCTATGTTGTTGGATAATGTGGTGATCCTGGAGGAGGCTATGAAGGAACTTTTGGCGATTGTTCATGCACGCCGCGCGCTTGGAATTGATTCCATCCGTTACATCTAACTCACCGTCGCTGGCTTTTCTTATACCCCCCGCTCTCGCTTTCGAATTTCCTGCTCAGTCAATAGATTAGGTATCTTACAATGTACAAGAGTAACAATCTGAACGTTCCGACTCAACCCAAGGCGTCACCGCTTCGCCTTTCGTCTCGTCTCGCCCTTTGAAGTGGACCGGGTTTTCGACGAAATAGGTGCCTTCTTCTTGAGAAGGGACTCCTGTATCCTCGCGAATTCCTCCTCGTCGATATCGGGGGGTGGTGGGATAGGCTTGGACTTCTTTGTTGGTGGGTCCTCGTCAGCATCGACTTTCCTCCTCTTCGCCCGACTCCCACCAGCACGAGCGGAAGGTCCCGGCTCCGCATATTTGGCCGCGAGGCTGTCGAAGAATCCGTCCATGTTCTCCTTGCGTTTTAGGACCAACGCTCGAAGCGCGGAAACGTCCTCTTCCTCATCACCTGCATCTGCTTTTCGTTTTCCCTTCTGTTTCTTGGCAGTTTTGTCCGTGGGCTTTCCACTGCCGTAGAACTCGTCCCACACACCGATCTCCTTCGCCAACGCTTCCGCCTCCTCAGCTTCCTTAGCACTCTTCTTCTTCCTCTTTAAACGGGCTGCTTCGTCTCTAACGCTCTTCTCCCAAGTGGCCGTAGACGTCAAATCACCGGATCTGATGAGCTTGGTGATCAGTCGAACGAAGCGAGGCTCGTCCTCGACCGTGGAATGGGGTATATGGTTCATAATTTCGTCGAGGGATCCGTCGGTATCGCTGTATACGTGTTTCAAGTCCTCAGCCTCCTCAGCAGAGTCTAATCACTACGTGAGACTCGCCGAAACGGGCAGAGAGGTGGTTGGGACGTACTTTGATACTCCTTCTTGAGTTCATCGAGCTTGCCCTTTGTGATTTGATCGAACAGCTCCCCGAAGTAGGTCTCCCAGGATCCGGATTCACCGGGCCCAAAAGCTACACCCCCGTCGTCTGTCCTACCCGTGCGATCGTATCTCGAGCGCCGGTTATCGTCAGATAGAACAGCGTACGCGAATCCAATCTGTTGAAACTTGCGAGATGCGTCGTCCCTCGTGTCCTGAGTTGCGGACGCGTGTTTGTCGGGGTGGTAAACGAGAGCAAGGCGGCGGTAGGCTTTCTTGATATCCACTTCCTTTGCATCGCGTCCCAGCGACAGGACCGCGTACAGGTCGACGTCCTCTTCACCAGGGAAGAAGGTGGTGATTGGGTCGTCGGTCATAATGAACAGACGCGTCAATCACGTGAAGGTGTGAGGCGGGTTTTCCTTCCGCGACCAAGACCCCGATAAAGATGAGCGACAAGGTAGTTGGCATCCTGGGTAAAAGTGGGCCTTCCCAAAGACGCTTGGGATTCTCTCTGAACGTTTTGCATACAGATTTATCTTGTCGTCGAAGTAGCCCGTGGACCCTGCTAATGCTATCTTAGGAGGTGGCCAACTTGGCCGGATGCTGGCCGCCTCTGCATCTTTGCTCAACGTCAAGGTCGTTATCCTAGACGTCGGTGAACACGCCCCCGCGAAGCAGATCATCGCCCCCACAAAACCGGAACTCGCACACATCGACGGGTCCTTTACGGATGGCGAGAAGATACTGGAATTGGCCGAAAAAGTGGATATCCTCACTGTGGAAATCGAACACATCGACGTAGACGTATTAGACAAGGTCGCACGAACGCAAGGGGTCCAGATACATCCCAGCCCATCGACGATCAGGCTTATCCAGGACAAGTACAACCAAAAGAAACACCTTCAAAAGGCGGGCATCGCCGTCGCGGAGTTCTTCGAGATTCCGGAGCCCACCCCAGATGCCGTCCGCGCTGCTATAGACAAGTTAGGACTGCCTTTGATGATCAAGAGCCGCACTCTCGCATATGACGGGCGAGGGAACTTTGCCCTCCGGCATGCATCTCAGATCGAAGAGGCTCTCGCGACCCTGAAGGATCGCCCACTGTACGCGGAGAAGTGGGTGAACTTTGAACGGGAAGTTGCCGTCATGGTTGTGCGAACCGTCAACGGGAGTGTTGCCTCGTACCCAGCCGTCGAGACCGTTCACAGGGACAACATCTGCCTACTTACATTCGCCCCCTTGCGGTCTTCCGACCCGAGGACGATGGCCAGCGTTCAGGACCTCGCTGAGTCCGCCGTACTGGCCTTTGAAGGTGCTGGTATTTTCGGTGTAGAGATGTTCCAGCTCCCAGACGGTAGCGACCGCCAACTATCTTCGGCGTCGTTCTTGTCTAACTTTCCCATAGGAACTCTTTATGTCAATGAGATTGCCCCCCGACCCCACAACTCCGGTCACTACACAATCGAGGCCTGTGAAACCTCACAATTCGAGAACCACCTCCGTGCCATCCTCGACCTCCCCCTGGGGTCCACCTCACTGAAGGTCCCCTCATCCGTCATGTTGAACCTCATTGGGGGTTCAAACGACATTTCTCAACTCACTTCGGTTGTGAGTGACGCGCTCAACGTCCCCGGAGCTGCGGTTCACATGTACGGGAAATCCGGATGTCGAAAAGGTCGTAAAATGGGTCACCTCACTATCGTGGGTGATTCCGACGCCCAGGTCAACGACCGCCTCCGTCCGCTCTTACCCCGACTACCAGTACCCATGACGCAAGATGAGATCGGGAAGTATGCTCCACACCCACCTGGCGTTGGGACACGACACGACCACCCGAACCCCTTAGTGGGAGTTATTATGGGCTCAGATTCGGACCTCGGAGTGATGATCCCCGCGGCAAAAGTATTGGACCAATTCAATGTTCCATACGAACTCACGATCGTCTCTGCCCACCGAACCCCAGATAGGATGATCCAGTATGCACGGTCGGCGGCGGCGAGGGGTTTGAGAGTGATCATCGCTGGTGCAGGGGGCGCGGCGCATCTGCCAGGGATGGTTGCTGCGATGACGGCTTTGCCAGTCATTGGCGTACCTGTCAAGGGCAGCTCTTTGGACGGAGTAGATTCTTTGCACAGTATTGTGCAGATGCCGGTAGGACCTGTGCCACTCGTTCCACCTTCCAATGATGTCTGACTCGGTTCCAGCGGGGCATCCCCGTGGCCACAGTCGCGATAAACAATGGCATGAATGCCGGTCTACTTGCTGTTCGAATCATCTCCGCAAGCATCCCGAGGCTGATTGAGGCCATGGAAAATTTCTTGCGCGAACAAGAAAAAGAGGTGCTAGGTAAAGTATCCAAACTCCAGGAACTTGGATGGGGGGACTACGAGAGTCAGAGAACAGGCACCAAGTAGGAATGCAGACTGGAACGGGGGTTTGGTATCAGTTAGACCGGGGGACCGCGTGGTATTGAGGGCGTCGTGAGATAATATAAGATAAAGTTATCAAACAAAGAAGTCATAATTGCGATAAGTGTCTCTTAGGGGAACGGGTAAATAAGAAAAAGAACACGGGGGACGGCGTGGGTGCGTGTAAAGCGGACTATACGGGGAATTGAGTGGAGGGAGAGCAAGGAAGATATCATACACGAGGACGCTAGTGAGTCCCAACAAAGCCAACCGACGTGACGCAGGCTCAGGAGATTTTCACTCGATGGAAATCCTCGATGATAGTGGTGCTCCTCCAGTATACTTGGGCTCGGAATTATACCCTGGTGATTGGGGTGTTGAATTGATATCTGTGTGTCAGGTGAGAAGGAGGAATATTCACCAATTAAGTTGATCTTCTCCGCGGCTGGTACAGGTAATAATGACTGACCATGGACTTTCGAAGGCTTCAGACCTTTGTCGAAGTCCCCGAGGCAGCGCAATCCGACGATGAACGTCGCGAAAAGGATCAGGAATGCGCAGATAGCTAACCATGTACCGTGAGTGGACGGCGAGGGGGGAAAGGGGTTGGGTACGTACTAAACAACGCGAGCGTCGACCTCGTAGTCAAGTAAGTCTCCTTAGACGCGGGCGAGAAGAACCGGACGAGCTTGTACACTAAAAACACGTTTGAATGAAACCAACAAAGCTACAATGTCAACTAACGCACCGACTGTGCGCCAACGGAATGGTGATCAGCGCGGGGGTCACTCCTGGTAGTCGTGATCACGTACAGTATGTTTCCGAAGCCAACATCAAAACGAGTGAGATTGACATCAACCATCTGATCTCTCGTTGCACCGCGATTGCAGCAAAGGATAGGAGCACCAGAACAATCGGAATCGCGGTGATTGTGATACCGAACTCGGCGGAGTTTTGGGAGACAACGAGAATCAAAAGCTGGACCGGGTCACACTTTAGATACTGATGCGAGAGGGAGCCTGAACTTCAGCTACCTGCATGGTGACGCCTGCGAAGAAGAAGAAATCGAATTTGAGCAGACAGATGATAACTTGGTACCATCTGTACATCGCTACGGGGGAGTTGCATCAGATGACGCAGAGATGGGAAAAACGAGTAAGGTTCACTCTTCATGGCGGGGTTCGCGCCGACGATGTGGAAGACAGCCCAACTGCCAGACGCCACGATTGTGAGAGATCGTCACCGAAATGAGGACCTTGCCATCAACGTACCCGAATTCAGCAAACAGCGCCTTGGTCCACCATAGGAGACTCAGCCAAGAGGCGGCAATGACGCACGGTGCTGCAATCAGCAACGGGCGCACTTTTTCGAAGAGAGTTCCGGCGCCGGCGCATTGCTGGGCGAACCGGAGTCAATACCCAACGTCACTGAACAAGGGGATCGACCGACGATATAAGTTTCCGAGTTTCCGCTGTTGTAATCACAGTTCCCTAACTGCGAGAGTGCCTTTCTGGTTTCGTGCACTTGGGCAGCGGCGAAGATGATGAGGCAACCGTGGAAAACTACCAAGGATTATCAACCGATTTTGACGCCTCGGACTGGTGGGACGCACTGGCAATTCCAGCCAACTGGATAATGTTACGTGCGCGCAGACCATCCACGGCCATTAAAATTTCAAAAACCCTGTTTGGGGGGACGTGTGAGAGGTTGATAAGGGCGGCTAGAAGGAGGAAAAACTTGCTCTCCAAACGCGAAAAGGGCGAGGTAGCATGGTATGGTCTGAGTTGAAAGTAAGACTTGATAATGTGGGGGCAAACGGGTTTTGGCGGACCTTGTAGCGCGTCTCATCGAAGTTTACCCATGCGTCTACCTGCGATCAAGGGGAATCAGTGAGGCGGAGAAGGTGGCCCGAGGGATAGCTCGGCCGTACCCAGTTGAACACTAATCCCACGAGGGTTAGGACAACGATGGCTTCTGCAGAAGTGGATGAGTGGCGAGTTGGTGACCGGGGGGTGGGTGGTTGAAGGCGAATACTAACGGATAGCAACTGTTCCTGTGGTAAGTGTC
>Ga0307509_10003830_pt1 | contig 22301 bp, 16 predicted proteins | sample 10_EM_MG_FD_202245 | JGI IMG/M metagenome (GOLD analysis project Ga0307509, IMG submission 202245) | Populus trichocarpa ectomycorrhiza microbial communities from riparian zone in the Pacific Northwest, United States - 10_EM | ecosystem: Host-associated > Plants > Roots > Unclassified | place... | reverse complement strand
TAAATTTTAAGAGATGAAATTGAAAAATAAATATTCAAAACAAAATATATATAGCAATCAAAAGTTTGAGGACCAAATTTGATATAATCAGCAAATAATATGACATTTCTAAATTTTTCACAACTTCTGAAAAGTGTTTTTCGCTCAAATTTTTCAGAAAAACACTTTCCTGTAAACCAAACCAAATTTTTCTTTAACTGAAAAGTATTTTCTATTGACCAAATTTTCTAATAATAAATAAATATAAAAAAATTTAAAAAATAATTTTTCAAAAAATAAATTTCAAAAAACAAACAGAGTTTTAAAATCAATTTCAGGGCCCTTTCCATCAAGCAAAACAAATAGAGGGCGAGATACTACTGACACATGTCATAAAGCAATTGGTTAATGACATAAGAGAGTTTTACCGTCACAAAATATACGTGATAGACAAAAAAAAACCCTCATCCCTTACACTTTCTCCCAAGGTCCAACCTGAAGAGCACACAATCACAAACAGAAGGGCAAAGAAAAACCTTCCTTTTTCGAGTTAACCAAACTTAAACCCGAAAAAAGGCACAAAAATGAAATGAAAATAATAATAAAAATAGAAAAAAAAAAAAAAATTCGAACAAACACATCACTCTCTCTTCTCGCAACACAAACAAACACAGAGAAAGAGAGAGAGAGAGAGGAGCGAAGCCAAGTGTGTAACGTCTATATAGAAAAAAAAAATAATAAATCAATTTTCTCTCAAATCTAGATCAAACCCTAAAAAAATTCAACCTAAATCCATTTCTCTTATTTCTTCATAATCAGATCCAATTATCGATTAGCGTTTTTGTAGTTATACAGGAGTGAATTATGGCGTCTATTAAGTCTGTAAATAGATCGGCGTCGGTGGCGTTAGCCCCGGACTCGCCCTACATGGCGGCGGGGACGATGGCGGGGGCAGTGGATCTGTCCTTTAGTTCGTCTGCGAATCTTGAGATCTTTAAGCTTGATTTCCAATCGGAGGATCATGATCTCCCTGTTGTTGGTGAGTGTCAGAGTTCTGAGAGATTTAATCGTCTCGCTTGGGGTAGGAATGGATCCGGCTCTGATGCTTATGGTCTTGGACTTATTGCTGGTGGTCTTGTTGATGGCAACATCGATATTTGGAATCCTTTGTCCCTGATAAGGTATTCTTTGAATTTTGTTTTATGTATTATCTATTTTGAATTTATCCGGCTCCTGATGACGCCTCGGCCGCGGTTTACTGCCACCATTGATTGAGATTAGTTTGTTAATTGGGATGAAATGTCAGTGAGATTGGGAGTGAAGGGGAGGATTTCGGAAGTATAGTGAGATCTGATACTAATTTGGCGGTTTCGTTAGTTTTGTTTGTGCATGGATTGGTTTTGCGTTGAATGGGATTTGAATTGAACAGAATTGTCTTGATCAGAGTTGTTTCTTACGAGTTGGGAATATAGGGAGAGATGGGAATTTGGTAAGGTTGTGTTCAGATTTAAAACAGTAAAACTGGTATATCAGGGAATGCTCAGCTTGATTTAAATTGAGTTTTGTTTGTAATTTTATAGGAGGGAATGTAGAAGTTTATGTGGTCTGTAGGAAATTTTTATTCTCATGAACTTTATATTTATATTTGTTTTCCGTGCAATTAATTGTTTTCAAATTAAATTTCGGATGAAACCTAATTTTGAGTTGAGTGTAGTAGAACTTCTTGGCAATGCATTTCATTTGGTTGTTGGAATGGCTGTTTAGATGGTGATTGTATCTCATTTTGAGCTGGCATTGATAAGAATTTATTATTTTAAAATTTTGTTACGAGAGCTTTTCACCTTTCTTTTCTGTTTTGGTTTTTATTTTCGTGCCTTGATCTTTTGGTTGTTTTAACTGTGCTTTGAAGTTTGAGTTCTCTGTGAAGTTGGAAATGTATAAAAGTAGAGGATTGGTATTTAATACGGGTAATGAGTTACTGGACAGGTGATGGTTTGGCTGGAACCAGTTGGAATTATACTTTGCATTGACATGGATAGATTTCTTTGGTGGATTTTGAAGTTCCCTATTTTCTTGCATTTAAGAAATATAATTCTGCTCTGCATGTAATTTTTCTCAAAAAAATTAATCTTTCATGTTAAAGATGTTATGGAAATCTACACTGTAAATCTTGTCTAAATTCCTTTTCTTTTGTTCGATGAAGCCCTTATTTTGTATTTTATTTTTTGTTCCCAGTTCTGAGCCAAGTGAAAGTGCTCTTGTTAGTCATCTTTCGCGACACAAAGGACCTGTAAGTTTATTCTTTTATAAATAATTTTTTTTTTTCTGGCACTCTCATGGTTTAGATGTTTGATGGCTGGATTTTATGCCTGTCACTTTTCCTCCCTGTTTCAGGTTCGTGGCCTTGAATTTAACTCCATCAATCCTAACTTACTTGCGTCTGGTGCTGATGATGGTGAAATCTGCATATGGGATTTGGCTGCACCTGCAGAACCTTCACATTTTCCACCTCTCAAAGTATGCTACATTTGACACTTAACCATTTTAAAGTTTCTTTGCACTTGTACTTTGTCTTTTAATTGCCATGTTCCCTCAATTGAACTCTTACTGATGAAGAAGAAATTTATTATAAAGTGCTCTTTATTGCTAGATGTACATGTAAAGAGGTGTTTGGGATCCTTTTTGCTCCCTTTCTTTTTTTCTGAGACTCCTTTCATGTATCCATTAATCTTTGCTTGCTACCCAGCAGCTCCAGCTGATGCCTACTTCCTTTTAAGTCTTTCCTTACAAGTAATTTAGGAGACCCATTGCAATCCATGATACTTCTCCAGTGTGGTTGTCTATGTGCAACATTGGAGTTATGCAATCTTATTGTAATGAGCAAGGACTGGTGTTTAGGTTGAGATTTTGTATTTTCTTATTTATGTGCTTTGGAAAACAATGGAACACTTGGTTCAGGCTGTGTGTTTGGCTTTGATATGAGATCCTCGGAAGCTTGCTGAAATATCTTGACTTGAGACAGAAAAGATGACTTTTTGTTGGTTATTAGATTATTAGAGGGGGCAGAGTGGCAGGAAAATCTGTTAATAAGTCCATGACACCTCTGAAAAGTTACAGGTCCTAATCAATTGGTTACAAAATGGGTCAAGGAGATATTTTTTATTGGCATTGTTATGAAGATTTGATTGGATTGAACATGGTGTTGTTGGAGTTTTAATCCCTCGAATCCCTTTTAGGATCTTTCTGTAAGGTAAAAGGGATGAGATTGGAGGTGTATGATGTTTGTTAATTACTTCAATAAATCCTGAAACAAAATCTAGGGGAATTGGTGTATAATATTTTTACCCGTGTTTGGAAATTAACCTTACAATCTCCTACATCTCACATTGCTGGAATGTTTGTTCAATTATGTACCTTCTTAAGTGTCTATTCTTCACCACCAAACCAACTATAAGGAACCTGTATGCCCAAGAAGGGAAGTATTGACTGCTCAACACTTAGTCTTCATTTTCCTTCATTTCTATATAGTGTTAGAATCCAACAAATTTTTTAGAAAAAATGATGTAGAAGATTTTTAATGTTTCATCATTACCTTGAAGTAAAGATAACACGCACCGATATAATTTTCCTAATCAGAAAATCCAAATTTAACAAGTAAAAGCTTCAAAATGTTTGGATAAGGACTAAAACCATGTGACAACAGGTTTGTTTGCGCTGAAAAAAATCCAATTATTTGTTTCTTTATGCCTGCTTACCTAGAAGTACATAATAACATGGCTAATATAATTTTCCCAACCAGAAAATCTAAATTCAACAATCAAAAGCTTCTAAATGATTGTATTAGGATTGAGATGAAGTATAACAAGGATTACTGTACCTAAATGCCTCCATAGCCCAAAACAATCTTAAATTATCAAAGTACCAGTCTTTGATGGTAAATTTTTGTATTGATAAATTGTAATGATGCTGTAATCTCATAATCTTTGCAATCCCCCCCCCTCCAAAAAAAAAGTGCTCTTCCTTTGTCTGGCATTGTTGCCTTCCGAGTTTTGCATGCATTGTAGCATAACTACAATTAAGCTCCTGTCATAAGCTCTGAAGGAAGCTTCTGAATAGAAATCTCTTTTCGGGAATGTCTCTCTTTTAGCTTGAGAGTTGTCCATGGTATTTTGATATATATTTGGACTTGATTATGCGCTGCCTCTGGTTGGAATCTCACATGAGGATGTTGAGATAATGGTGTTTAACCCTTTGGAAGATGCAAACTGGGGTCATTCTGCAAATAGCAGCAAGACTTTATTGTCGAAGTCTTTTCTTTCTCAGGATACGCTCCACTGACTTGGCTAATAGATAGGGTGTCACCATTTAGTAAGGTAGTGTGGTTTTGGAAGGAAGAGGGAAAACCTGGCAAGTTTGATATCATCTGTAAGGCCCAAAGTGTGTCATTCCTTGCATTTTCTTGTAGTTTCATGCCCGCATTTATAATAGGAGTTAGATTTTGAGGCTGGCAAGAATTTGATTTCATCCCTTATCAAAGAAAGCTTGTGCTTCTGTATTTTTGAACTTCCTTAAATTTTAAATTGATTTTCGTTGTTGCTGGAAGCCTTATTCTTTATAGTGTTTTCTCGGACTAGTAGCAGTAGGGTTTCAACTTAAAGAACCCCTGTCTACCTCCTTTTCTCTCCCTTTCCTGCTCTCTTATTGGTACCTACTGATTCTTTCTCTGTTTTTTGTGCTGTGTCTGGTGGGATCTTTATGTAGGGTACTGGTTCTGCTGCCCAAGGAGAAATTTCTTATGTTTCTTGGAATTGCAGAGTTCAACATATATTAGCATCCACTTCTTCCAATGGAATAACTGGTGAGATAGCAAAATGGCCTCACTTACCATTGATCACATAGTTATTTTCTTTTAGTGTGGAAGGCTGACCATTTCATTCATTTGCAGTGGTTTGGGACCTAAAGAAGCAGAAACCAGCGATTTCGTAAGTTTCTGCTTTCTATTCCTTCTCCATACCATCTTTTAAATCTTTATCCTTCTAAACTGATTTTAGACCTCTACTTAAACAGTTTTGGAGATTCAATTAGAAGGCGGTGCTCTGTTTTGCAGTGGCATCCTGATGTTGCCACTCAGCTTGTTGTGGCATCAGATGAAGATAGCTCTCCTTCTCTGCGGGTAATGTCTTCACTATTGCTAGTGTTTTTCTTTCAAGTATTAATATCCATTGAGTTTCCTAGTTCATAATGCTTTTTGCTTGCAGCTTTGGGATATGCGAAACGTACTTGAACCTGTGAAGGAGTTTGTGGGACACACAAAAGGTACGACATAATATGATATTTCAAACTCTTTTTTCTTAGGTTATGAGGAGAGAGAAAAATAGACAAAAAGAAGACAAACATAAACATAGTGTGGCTATGTTTGTGTTTTATCATCTTTTTGAGAGGGAACACCATAAAGAATCCAGAAATACTATCCTATCCCACAAAGCTGCTTTTAGAGGATAGTTTTTGAAGATGCATCAGCTATGCTTGACCCAAATACTCCAAAAGTCCAAACCATAGCTGACAAAGCACCCCTCCTTAAGACTTTAGAATCCTTTTCCTCCCAAAACCTACAAAATGATTGGGAAGAAATTCGTAACTTACCTGGATCTTGTTTCTGCATAATTTTCAATTTGCAGATGTTTTACGGATTTCTATAGAACTCATAGCAGTTTCAGATTCTCTTTTTGTTTCATTCTCCTTTGTTTGTGTGGTATAAAATCAAGTAGGCTCACTAGAAACAATTGTCTTAACTTCTCTGATTTCGTGATCCTTTGTAATATTGGAGGCTGAAAGGATATGCTGTGTTACAAAAATCATCTCTGACCTAGAAAATGCAAATGTTTTATTTTTCTCATGTATGTGCACCAATCAGGGTAGCATTTTATGTGATATTTAATTAAATATCTTCATCCTCGATGGTCCTTACTTTCTTATCCTGGCAGTATTCCATGGGCCGATTCTTACACTGAGGCTCAATAATTCTGTTCTTTTAAAACCTTTAGTGACAATTTGCGGCTTAGTATTTTTTATGACTCATCTCTTGTTACACCAGGTGTAATTGGAATGTCATGGTGTCCCAATGACAGCTCATATTTGCTTACCTGCGCTAAAGATAACCGAACAATCTGCTGGAACACAGTAACTGGAGAGGTAATCGAACAGTCTTGTTTTTCTGCCTTTTTCTTTTTAAGAATAAAAATTTGATTTATCACATAAACTCAGCAGGAAATTGCTGCTACAAAACTCGTACAACTGCAGCAGTATAAGTTTAGTCGTATAAGTTTCTTTTTGGTAGCTATGAGATTATTTTAATTTGAATATTTTATCCCCTTGCAAGCTCTCACTTGCCTATGCTTTTCTTAAACTTGGTTGATGCTTATTTTTTTAATTTTGGAGTAGATTGCCTGTGAATTACCGGCTGGCACGAACTGGAACTTTGATGTTCACTGGTATCCCAAGATGCCTGGAGTTATATCAGCATCTTCTTTTGATGGAAAGATTGGCATTTACAACATTGAGGTAAGCATTTATGTCATGCTGCTACCAAATTTCGTCTTCTTGCGGGCCAGCACGTAGCAAGTAAGGGAAGGGAAACATGCACTCATTATAAAATTATATCGCACCTCAAGAAAAAAAGAAGATAAAAAAAGAAATGATACACTGGGTTGAAACTTTATAGTGTTGGCTTGGAAGAGTAGGTTGTATAATGGAATGCTTACTTGGAAATTAAAAAAGTCTATAGAAATGCGATATGGTTTCTGTCATTTTAAAAATAAATTTCATTTCCATTATAGAGGTCTTTGGTTTTGGATCTTTCTCTGCAGGGTTGCAGTCGATATATTGCCGGGGAGAGCGATTTTGGAAGAGGTAATGTAGTTTATTAGACAAGAGGTGTTGTCAAATTTGTCATCTGTTTTCTGTGTAATTTATTATAATCATACCATAAACTTTAGCAGTTGATCTGGAGCAATTTAATTTGCTTTTGCGAAATAATAACATGCCCATGAATCCTGGCTGGGATGTGTTCTTTGAGCCTGATGGCCTACACCACCAACTTCTTCCTTCTATATTAAATTTTTAAATTTTTCTATTTGGTCATTTACCGCCATAAAATAATGTCTTGGTATCAAGCCAGGCATGGTTTTAGGTTTGTCGTTTAATTCCAAGGTTGGACAAAACTTTGACTGAGCTAAGCTAGTTTAAGTGGTGCTATTGTTTGTGTTTAGCTTAAGATGTCCTACTTGATATATCAACATTAAAAGATGATTAAGATTACTTTGCATCTTCAATTTTTTTCTTTGAGATTGAAATAGTATACAAGTGATTATCTAATGAAAGAGTGGGATAGAGTATCATTTTAGTGTCCCCTGCAAGCATGTTAGGGTTTCGGGACTTTGAAAGTTGAGCATTTCATATATGGTCCTTTTTTATTTTTACTATTTTGTGTTTCTTTTATGCTTTGAAGCCTGTATACTCTATTTTGAGTTTCATTTCAGAATATCTATTTTACTGTCTTTCTTATGCAGGAAAATTAAGAGCTCCAAAATGGTATAAGCGTCCGGTTGGGGTTTCTTTTGGCTTTGGAGGAAAGCTAGTATCGTTTCGCCCTAGGTCATCTGCTGGTGGTGCTTCCGAGGTAGCTTTTCTGGGTGAAGTTGTTCTTCTCATGTATTGTCAACTTGTCCTTTGTACTTACTCTTTTCAGTGTTTCTCTCAGGTTTTTTTGCATAACTTAGTTACAGAAGACAGTTTGGTGAGTCGGTCATCTGAATTTGAAAGTGCCATACAAAATGGGGAGAAGCCATTGTTGAAGGCTTTATGTGATAAAAAATCTCAAGAGTCTGAGTATGCATCTGTATATTAAGCAATCCTTTTCTTTTCAGGACAAGAAAAAGAGTCAATTACTCTTTTTTTTTCCCTTCAAATAAATTGACTAACTGTTTTGCCTGTCTGGTCAATCATCCTGGCAGGTCAGAGGACGATCGAGAAACTTGGGGTTTCTTGAAGGTTATGTTTGAAGAAGATGGAACTGCAAGAACTAGGATGCTCTCCCACCTTGGTTTTAGCGTACCAGTTGAAGAAAAAGATGCTATACTGGAGGACGATCTCACCCGGGAAATAAATGCCATTCGGCTTGATGATACACCAGCCGATGAAATGGGATATGAGAATAATCAAGAGGCCACCATATTCTCTGCTGATGACGGGGAAGACTTTTTTAACAACCTTCCAAGTCCCAAAGCTGATACTTCTACGGTACCTTCTGGTGATAATGTTGGTCTTGAGAAATCTGCTCCTAGCGCAGAAGAAATATCACAAGAAACAGAGACACCCGAGGAGAGTGCAGACCCATCATTTGATGATTGTATACAGCGTGCTTTGGTTCTGGGAGACTACAAAGAGGCTGTTGCACAGTGCATAACAGCAAATAAAATGGCTGATGCTTTAGTTATTGCTCATGTTGGTGGCACTTCATTGTGGGAGAAGACACGTGACCAATATCTTAAAATGAGCTCTTCACCTTACTTGAAGGTAGCTTAACTTACATTTTTTCCCTTTTATGTTTTTATTTTTTATTGCACCAAGGCCATTAATGTATTCGCAAATACATGTATCTGTATTGCAATGTTGTATTCTTTCCCCTATTATCAATCGGTTAGAAGTTGTCACCTCACTGTCAACTGTTTTCATTTTCAGATTGTTTCTGCGATGGTGAACAATGATCTAATGACCCTTGTAAACTCCAGGTCACTCAAATACTGGAAAGAAACTCTTGCACTCCTTTGTACAGTAAGCTCCTCAAATCCTGAAGAAGTGAATATCATATATAAAAATTGATGGAATTCAGTAGTAAATTGTTTATGACTACTGCAAGATATCCTGCTGTTATTATCTAACTGTTGATTGATGATTATTTGTCTTTTGCTATTTCTGTTGGAATTAAATTTCTGTGCATGAAGTGGTGCCTGCTTGGACATTTATTTGCAGATAATAGTGGAGATATTCTTACACCTCAATTTTTATATTTGGACTGAACTGTTCGTTTTGATTATGAAATATTCGATCCTGCAATTCTTACACTTGAATTTTATGTGAGCCTGTGGTGAGGAGAGGTTTTCACATGGAAATGTTTCTTAAAACAGACGTGCAAGACACTGTTTTTGCTCCATATTGATTTACTTTCATCATAAATAACAGTTCGCACCAAGTGAGGAATGGAGTATGCTATGCAATTCACTTGCTTCAAAATTAATGGCTGCTGGTAATACATTGGCGGCGACTCTTTGTTATATCTGTGCGGGCAATATTGACAAAACAGTTGAAATTTGGTCAAGGCGTCTAACAGTCGAGAGTGAAGGGAAATCGTACATTGATCTTCTTCAGGTCAGCTTGCAGTGAAGTAGAAATTCAAAAGTATTTTATGTTTGTCATTGTGGAAGTTTGATTTATATTCTTTTTTTGGCTAGGATTTGATGGAGAAGACTATCGTACTTGCTCTGGCAAGTGGCCAAAAGCAATTTAGTGCCTCTTTGTGCAAGCTTGTTGAGAAGTATGCTGAAATTTTAGCCAGTCAGGGCCTTTTAACAACAGCGCTGGAGTACTTGAAACTTTTAGGGTCTGATGAATTGTCTCCTGAACTTACAATCTTAAGAGACCGTATTGCTCTCTCCACAGAAACTGGTACGTCATTTGTTGATTGAAAATTCTTATGCAGAATTATAAAACTTCACAGTTTTCAATCCTTAATCGTAGTTTATCACTCAAGTTCCAGACATTATGATGTTGAGAGATCATCCATTAATTTATATTCCAACAACAGTTACATTAATATGGGATATTATCTAGATCATGGCCATTGAAAACACAATCTCAATTCCAAATCTACGAGCACTATTTTTTGTTGGTTTAAATTTTTTAATAGGAGTATATAAACTGAGCCAAACAAAATAAAGGAAATGGGAAAACAAAGGGAGCAAAATTTTTGTCAATGATATATATAAATACTTTTACTAAGTGGTATAACTTGCGATGTTGCAATCTCATTCCCTTTAACCTCTATCAATCCTAGTGGGAAATTTAGGTTTAAATACATAGTATGGAGACCTGGCAATAGAAATACTTGATTTGTAGTTGCTGCCTGCTATGTTAGCTCTATCATTCAGCTCGCCGCTTTTCTTTTCAGCCTTGTCCATACCATTTGGTGCAGGGTTTCCTTTACCCCTGGTGTAGCTCATTCTTAGTGAACTGACAAAGCAAATGGATTGTGTGAAAACTTCTTTTTGCTTGATCTGGTGTGGTCAAAGTTGAGTCAGGTGTTTTTCTGGTGTTTGAGTCATGTTCAGGTCATATAATGACATCTTTTAATAACTCTGGTGTATTGTGGTAAAGGAAGTGTTTCTTAGTTGAAACAAGAAAGAGCTCTTCTATACCGTGGTTAAAGTAGGCCCTCCAATTGAATCCAGCACTAATACAATCCAGCATAACTTCTCCTATAGCCTCATGACCCTGACATTGTTGCATTAAGTGCTGTCTTCAAACTGGGTATCAGATTAAGAAATTGATTTCTGATGCAGAAAAAGAAGCTAAGGCTCCAGCTTTTGAGAACAGCCAACAGCAAGTTGGATCAGTTTATGGTGCCCAACAGTCTGGTTTTGGTGTGGCTGATGCCTCTCATTCTTATTATCAGGTGGACTTTCTGGCTTTTCATTCCTCATGTTTTTTTTTGTTTGTTTTAATTGATGTTTCTAGAGAATGTGATGTGTTGCTCACATGATTGACCACTCTATGCTTGTTTATTTTTTAGGGAGCAGTAGCTCAACAAATGCATCAGAGTGTTCCTGGCAGTCCATACAGTGAAAATTATCAGCAACCTATTGACTCTTCATATGGAAGAGGATATGGTGCTCCTACTCCCTATCAGCCTGCACCACAGCCCCTAGCATATCAGCCTGCACCACAGCCCCAAATGTTCGTTCCAACTTCTGCTCCTCAGGCACCTCAGGTATTCTGTTTTCTTTATCTTGATTTTGTTTGATGTAAAAGATAACTTATCACATAGTTCACCTGCATGTTATATACATATGATTTATTTCCTGACTTGGTGATATCCTTGATGTACCAAGACATTCAAACTGTAGTTTTTCTGGAAGAGATTGTTTGCATATAGATGTGTTGATTGAAGCTTGAATTATGTTCTCTTTGTTCTTTGGGATAGATAACGACAATTGTGTCAATAGTTAGTGCTACTTGTTACTACCACTCATCACTTCACCTTTGTTCTTACAGCCAAGTTTTGCTCCACCTGCACCTCATGCTGGTACTCAACAAGCCACCAGGACTTTCGTTCCAGCAAATGTTCCCAGTCTAAGAAATGCACAACAGTATCAGCAACCCACATTGGGTTCTCAGTTATATCCAGTCTGTGTTTTTACTGTGGATTGCAAATCTGGTGTTAATGTTTCTGAGTGATACACTAAAAAATTTGCTTGCTTGTTTCAGGGAACTGCTACTTCTGCTTATAATCCTGTACAACCCCCAACTGGTTCTCAAGGACCTATTATATCTCAGGTGGGTGCAATTCCTGGCCATGGAATTCCACAAGTTGCTGCTCCTGGCCCAACACCAATGGGATTTAGGCCTGTACATGCAGGGGTTGCTCAAAGACCTGGAATTGGTTTGATGCAGCCGCCTAGTCCTACTCAGTCTGCACCAGTCCAACCAGCTGTGGCTCCCGCTGCTCCACCACCAACTGTGCAAACAGTCGATACATCAAATGTGCCTGGTAATTGCCAAAACAAAATTGCACTTTTGCTAAAATAGATCTACTTTGGTTATCGACTTTAATCTACTAATAGTTTTAGAAAACTTCTGGTTGCACTAGGGCTGTCTATCTTATATAATTTGAGGTTATCTTTGTGTAGCTTTAAGGCTGTGAAATAATAACTGTCATGTATTAGCAAACATTTAGGCTGCAGTTCCTCACGGATGGGCAGTTCTAGCAATCAATTGTCATGGATGTTGTAGCATGTAGAGATGGTTTGAGACTAGAAATCATGCATGACTAAAATGAGTGAAAATGATTGCTATCAGAGCATTTGAAATTTAAATGTTGGCTTAGGCTGGATCAATAATCTGCTGGAATCCCAACCAGTTTGGTTTCTAACATTTGATGATAACAGAGGTTATATGCTTTGTTTGTATACTACAATGATTTCTATGATGTGTGACTGACTGACAAATTTATTTCAATATCGTGTTTCAGCTCACCATAAACCAGTCATTGTAACATTGACAAGACTGTTTAACGAGACATCAGAAGCTTTGGGTGGTGCCCGTGCAAATCCAGCCAGGAGGCGTGAAATTGAAGATAATTCAAGGAAAATAGGTGCCTTGTTTGCCAAACTCAACAGTGGGGATATTTCAAAAAATGCTTCTGATAAGCTTGTTCAGCTATGCCAGGCATTGGACAGAAATGATTTTAGCTCAGCTCTACAAATCCAGGCATGTGTTACTTAAGAGCTATTTATGCTTTGACACTTTTAATATGTGCTGGTAACCTGAAGTGAGTTTCAAGCACCATAACTCTTTCTGTTCATGTGCTCGGAACAGGTGCTTCTTACCACAAGTGAGTGGGACGAATGTAACTTCTGGCTGGCAACGCTCAAAAGAATGATCAAGGCAAGGCAGGGTGCTGGTGTGAGATAAAGTTAAAACACAATTCAAAACTATATGATCTCTACTTGGCATTTCTCTTTTGACATGTGCTGGAGCTCATTTAGCTGGCTGTCTTCTTCATTGTACACAAAAGCTACTTCTCTAGACAGAACTGTAGGGTTTTGGATTTTTGCCCCACATCGTTGTTACAAGATCTCAACACTCAACAGTAATGCTTTTTCTACCATGAGTCAGTGAGGATAGTTCTCAGGACATTAATGATATTGCTTCTATTTTTTTTCTTTTTTCTTTTTAATCTTTTGACATTTGTCTGTAGTATTGGGAAATAGAGTTTTGGTTTTTTGTCCACCAATGTTCTTGCAACTTACATTTCTGGTTGAAGTTCAGTAGTGGCATTAAGCATCTACTGCTGTCACCATCAGTTGTATCTCTCCCTCATGATATTATCATTTGTTTGAGCAATGGAGCTTCTAATAACGTGTTTGTTATTGAAGTGTCTGGCTTGCCCCCTCGTCCTCGTTCATTTCTCCCAGATGAGTTTTAGAAATTTCATTCCTCTGCTTAAAACATTTTCCGGTGACCCTAACGCTCCAGCTCCCCTTCCTTGGCCTCCAAGGCCAGGGCTTTGCACGGAGAGGCACGACATGCTCATGAGATATGCAAGTCGGGAGTCGGGACTGATTTTTGTATCTGGTGGTCTTGCTGTTATTTCAATGGCCATGGATGCTTATTTGCAGAACTTGAAAACAAAAGAGAAGTTGCATCTGCCACGGTTTCATGACATAGTTTGGGATAATGAAAATGTCTTTTCGGTTTGCTCTGCTTTGCCGAGTCCAAGAACAAGCTGTATGTCTGTTTCAAAGAATTCTTTGTACCCTGAGGCCTTACAGAGTGTAGTTTTAGAATTTCTACCTCTTCCAAGGAAGAGGCTGTTGTAACTGTAAGTCTCTCTCTCTGATTGTTGGGAAGCTCTTTGCAGAGCCTTTTCTTTCTTGGTATGTTAAGGGACACGATGTAAAAACGGCAAGTCACTTACGGAACCCACCGAATGGATGATGGGTTGGCAGCTTACCAGGCATCCCCACCACCAAACGACGTGTCGTCAAAAGTTGACCTGTCAGCTAAACTTGTTGAGTTCAAGACTTCATGGTGTTCGGAATCTGTTTTCCATCAAGTTTAGGCAATAACTGAAAATAAAATAAAAGGTTTAAAATGAGGAAAATCACAAAAGTCAGAACTTTAAAATTACCCAGCCGAGAAATCCATCTCTCTCACATATAATATCAAAAAAAAAAAAAAACTTTTAAACTTTTGATATAATTATTAAGTAGCCATTCAACAAATTTGATAAAACCAACATGAACGGTGAGGATGTGATGAATAACTTATCAAATTAAAATATTATAGATAAAAAAATTATAAAATTAAACTATTGAATTACTAGCAATTATTTATTTTTTCTAACGAACAATTTTAGTCTTGCTCTATTTTACTAGTGATATTTTGAAAAAGAAAAGGAAAGAAAGAAAAGTAGTTTCCAATAATGAGTTCCATAGATTAATATCTTTACTGTTCATCTCTTTATATTAGATTTTATTTTTTAGAATAAAGCGTGTTTTTAAAAAATTTAAATTTTTTTTTGCTAAAATTTAGTATATTTTAAATCGTTTTGATGTACTGATGTTAAAAATAATTTTTAAAAAATAAAAAAACATTATTGACATATATTTTGATATGAAAAGTTATTTGAAAAGCAATCGAAATTACACTGCCAAACAATTTTTTATCAAATCTTAAACCTTAGTTTAAGTTTCATAAAATTTGTAGATTTGGTTTATATTATTTTTTAATAAAAAAAACAAAAGGGATAAATTGATTTGTGTTTGAAAAATCAGGGATGACATGGATTCAGCCAATAGTACAAGGTGAAAACCTAGACCATTCCTGAACCTTGAGGCAAATTGAAATTATCACTCTTTATTATTATTATTATTATTAATCACCGTGAAGACAAGATTTGAAACTTCGAATCTAGTAATTGCATTGACTGGATGACTAGAAAAGGTAACTGAATTAATCAATAAAAGCCAATAACGTACAGACAAAAGAAATGCCTCTCGAAGAAAACAAGAGCCTTTGACGTTTTCCTCGGCCCGGTAATAAGTAAAAACACCTCCCCATCATGATCATACCCCTTTACCCTGCAATACTCGCAGCTCCCGTAATTATAATATGCTTTGAAAACAAATAAAAACACAAAAATCTTCAGGTTTAGACTTGGATAATTAGTGTCCTGCTCTTCGCAAAATCAAGTTTCAGATAATCTTTACCTAAGGTAAGATTGCCAACTAAAAAACTTGAACTGCCTAAGATTTTTAGTGGAGGAGAGATTTATTTAGTCTTGAACATGAAAGCTAGTCTAGTGGGACTTCAAGCATTTACAAAAAAAAACGCAATGATGAAAGTGTTCCATGTCAAAAATTGAAGGGAAAATAAATCATACTGATCCACTGGTGAGGAATAGGATCCAAGAAAATGGGGTTCCATCTTGTTAACAATAAAAGCATGTAGTTTCAGCTTTAGTTGAAAGTCAAAGCAGTGGATGCATAACGCAACTGTCTTGGCATATGAAAAGGAGAGGCACATGCTATTGGTAATTACATGAGCTGTAAAGCCTTGAAATGTGGTGAGGAATATAAATCTTCCTGCTCACTGTTAACAGCTACGGACACCATCCCTCTGTCCTGGTTTTTGAAGCTTGAAACAAAACTTCTGGGCCACCTTCTTCTTGCGTGGATAACTCAACTGAACTGAGCTTCAATTGTTTGAACCAATAACATTTTTTTGTCTAACATGATATATATCCATGTGAATGGACAACTTGGATTCTGTGCAGTCCTTGTCTGGTAAAACAAAAAACAGGTGTTGAGAATGAGACGTCTGAAGAAAAATGTGACAGGTAATGCAATCTCACTTGGAGTTAAATCTCTCCCTCTCTCTGATTGAATTTAACGAAGCTGGTGATGCTCTTTACCTGTTGCAGCATAATGTTTAGCCCTTAATGAACAAGTGATTAGCACAAGAACGTGAGGAAATATGTTTACGTGTATGATTACACATAGGAAAAAGACAACGCAGTTGTTTTAAATGAAGGAATGCCAATTAATTATCTTAGTAGGTCCATCTGTGATTAATATCAATCATGTCAGAGGAGTTCCTTCTTAGAGTAAACATAACATCTGTAAGTTTGCCAATCATTGAAACAATTAGCAACCGCTGTTTTATCAAGAATAATAATGCTTGAGTCCTTCACAATTCTTTATAATGAAAGAGGTGGTTTGAAGTTTCAACTGTTTATCCAAATCTCAAAATCAAACAAACTAAGTTTTTATTAAAGAAAGATATGGTTTTTTAAGATTAACCGGATAAAATCCTGGTAAGACTTTGGTTACCAACCTAGCCAATATCAATGCCCTACATGACAAATGTCTGTCTCAAGGTAGAAAGAAGTCTCTAGTGCTACACTGCTACTAGATTCTCCTAAGCGAGTTAATATGAAAGCAGAGTTTTGTTTTTGGAAGTTGCGCTATGAGCAATCTCAATCACATTTGCAGGAATTTCAAAGCTTAAGAGAGAATTTCATAGATAACTTAAGAAATAAATGTCCACAAGAAATGTTTTTTCAACGCCTTTGTTGTCACAGAAATTCCAATTTGATGCAGTATATTTGTTTTGTCTTTGGAAATGAATATCTACCTGCAATTGTTTTAGCGTGAAAAAATTGTATGTCGTTCTGCTACTGAAGAAGACAGATCATACACCACACAATTAACTATAGGATTGAGCCTTGGCCCACAAGTTTTTGAGTTGAGTTTTCTTGAAACAACGCAATTTTCAAAAGAAACAGATCATCAAGAGAAATTCTCTTCAATGGAAAACAGCACAAGAGCCAAACTGCTTGCTGACAAAATAAGCTTTATTCACACTGATTTTGCTAAAGCCCGACAACTTGTACAAGTAAACATTATGAACCACCAACATTCCTTCATATGATAAGAACTCTTCATCTTTTAATTCTAAATTCCAGTGATGTCTCACCCTAATTCCAAAGATACTTTTTGTCTGTAGAATACAGAAAATACAGGACCAAACTCTGGCTAATAAAAAAGCTACCAGAAATTTGGCACGTCCGTAAGACATTTGGAGAAGTAAAAGATTCTAAGCAATCCGAACTGTTCTGAATCAACTTTAACTTATTTATTCAACAGAATTCTTGACAATACATCAGCTTGGCATAACAACGATGTAATAAATGGAAAGGATCAACAACCTATGCAAGGGACATGAGCAATGTGCCCTTGATCTAAATGTACGTGGAATTTAACAAGACATCAACATTTGGATGAGCGTTGAAAAATGATAATTGAGTGAAAACCACTAATCAATGAGCTACCAACAAATCTACAACAACGTACTTCTCAAGCAAGAGAAGCTTACAAGCCTGAGCTTCGATCTACTGTCAAGCCACTTCAAACAAATCTTTGCAGCATACTAGATCCCATAACAACCTTGGCCACTAAAACTTGAACGAGCAACTGCGTTATCCCTTGTTGGGAATAATTCTGAACCACCCCCAACTGATTGGTTTTTTCTAGCTTGAAAGAGACCTTTTCTTTTACCATGGGCATGAGATTGAGCTCTTCCTTCCATACCATATCGTGGACTAACAAATCTAGAACTAGAAAACCGATTTGCAGATTTCAAACTAGACTCAACCCCATCAGTCTCGGCATCTGTTCCAGCCATGAGTTCCATCAAATTGCTTCGAAACCCTAAATCTGAATACACTCGCCGTGTATCCATCATTGATTTCCTGCCCATTTTACCATCTATTTCATTCAAATTCTCTTCTCCATCACCTTGTGGTCTGGAACCAAACCGTGTGTTTCTTAGTTCAACAGGACGCCCCATTGTCTCCACCATCATGCACGGATTGTTTAACCCATTCCATGAATGAAGCGGAACTAATTTACTCAATGTAGTTAACCAATCAACAACCTCCTTCATTGCAGGTCTCCGCTCCCGACAAGACCTCACACATTTAGAAGCAATCAAAGCCAGCTGCTTCCTAATCATAGGATCCTTAAGAGGGAAAGTTCTTGGATCATATATAGCAGCAAGTTTCCCCTTTTTAATTAGTGGAATTGCCCAATCTACAATAGAAGGCGGCGAATGCCCCACATCAATAGCCTTCCTTCCACTAATAATCTCCAAAAACAAAATCCCAAAACTAAACACATCAGTTTTAGTACTCAAATTATCCGGGGTAACATAGCATGGATCAAGATAGCCAATGGTTCCAGCAGGTGGGGTTGACTTAAGTCTATAATCATCATCAACACCACACCTAAGTGCTAAACCAAAATCACCCAGTCTTGCATTGAAATTCCTATCAATCAAAACATTTGCAGACTTAATATCTCTATGGATTATGGGTGGGTTTTGTGAGTGTAATGTATCAATAGCATTAGCAATTTGCAAAGCCATCCTAATTCTTCTACCCCAATTGGGTGGTCTAGAATTTGAGTGAAGAATATCATAAAGAGTGCCATTACTCATAAACTCAACAACAAGCAATCTATCCTTGGTATCATTAGCAAAGCCTAATAAGTTTACCAATCTTGGGCTGTGAATCTTGGACAAGATCTCGATCTCGTTATCGACTTCTTGGCCAATTTCAAAACCCTTTGACGGTTTCTTAACAGCAACATGTCGGCCACGTAAAACAGCCTTGTAGACACAGCCATGGCTGCCTTTGCCCAGCAGTTTCTGGTCAGAGAAACCATTGGTGGCTGCCTCAATATCACTGTAGTTAAACTCCTGGATCTTGATGGGTTTTTCTTGTTTGTTTTTAGAAGAAGAAGAAGATGTTTGAGATGCTGAGGTAGTAGAGATTATGCCAATGGCCGAGTCTGCCTTGCAAGAAAGGTATCCCATCAGGAAAAATGTCGGTTTCTTTTTTTGGGAAATCAAGGTGAAAAACGAATTCTCGATGCTCTTTATCGATTGAATAGGTATGAAAGAACGAATATTGCAAGAAGTGCAAGACTTTGATACTTGAAGATGATGAGGAGGAGGTTCTTACAGAGGTAAGTTTCTGTGTGGCACACTGTGGTTTTAGCCTTTTAGGTGGCTGGATGATGGGATGGAGGGGTGGGTTGTGGGTACAGCAGAAAGTCTTCTTTGGGTTCCTGGTCCCTTAGACAAGGTAGGGAGGAGAGCCCACTGGCTTGGAATCCCTAGGCTATTTTCATGCCTTGATTTTATGCTTGCCTTTGCTAATTAATTAATTAACTTGCCGCTGCCGTAAAAGCTACTGTTCTTTTTATCTAGCTATCTACATTACAGGGAGCGAATCCAGATAAAATGAATAATTATTCTTCTAAAAATATTAAAGATTAAATATGATCTGTCAGCTTGAGCTCCCAAATGTTGCGTCATGTAATTTTTCTTATTTTGAGCTTTATACCCTTTTCTTAAATTACTACTTCTAGCCTTCTAGGGCATGTTTGTTTTTTTATATTTTCATGAAAATGATTGTTTTTTTTTTAAAAAGAAATTATTTCTTCGAGGCAGAACATTTTGCTAAAAATGTTTCCTATTCGTTGCAGTAAATGATGGAAGAAGTATGGTGATCCTTGCGAATAAATAGCGTTTGGAAATGCGGGTTAGCTTATATTTTTAAACAAATTAATTTTTTTTATTAAAAAATAATTTTTTTATGTTTTGAATTGTTTTGATGTATTAAATTTAAAAATATTTTTTAAAAAATACTATTTTAATGTATTTTAAAATAAAAAATAATTTGAAAAATAAACGGAACTACACTTCCAAATAGATAATTTCCAAACAGGTCCTAAGATGACAGTGAAGGAACGGCTGTTGTCATTGTGGCATGGCGGCAATATTGGAAAGGTAGTGGCTACACCGCTGATTAATGCTGGCAGCAAAATGAAGGCGGCGACAGCGGTGGCCAATAATGGTGGTGAGGCGGTAAAAGATTAATTGTCCGGATCATGAAATTCCTATTTGATTTGTATGGAGGGCAGCATTATCTGCACCGCCCAATACGCAAGAAAAATGGACTCATGTGACTTGCTACGCGGAGACAGCTACAATGTTGTTGATTCATGATCCAAACGTATCCTAAGGGTAACACCAGATTTAGAATCAAATTTGAAAAACAACTTGAATTGCTCAATCATTTTGACTTTTGAGTCAACTTGAAAGTCATTAAATCAACTAACTCCAGTGAAATATTATTATTTAATTTTTTAAAAGAAATCTTTTAATGTTAATTTAGCCAGATATGAACCAGATTTGATTAAGTTAATCAAATTATAAAATTAACTTGACCAGTTTAATCAGATTTAACCGAATCAATATCAAAACTGGTTTAACTTAAAACCCAATTAATTTGGCCTAAATGAATTCAGAATGTATAATTTCTTTCGTTTTTCTCCTTAATCTTTCTTGGTAAATAGATTAAACAATTTCCTTGAAAAACTTGAAATTTAAGGATGATGTGTTTGTAACAGTACTGTACTGTAGCTATCTTTCGTTTGCTTGAGGCTGTCGATAACTTTCCTGACACGAATGCTACAGAAAGCCCATCAGTTAAGTAGATACCAACCCATCACACACCACTTCCTTCCGGACCAGATGTGCTTTTTCTCAAGGGGACCAAAGCTACAAACCATAACTGAAAGGGAAGTTGTAACCTGCGACTGCTCTGAATTCAGGCGACTGATATCATAATCATTCTTAATAGAGAACTCACTGCACTTATAAATTACAATTTTGATAATTTATCTTAAGAATTAATCTCCAAAATACAGCAGGCACAACCATATTTTATAAAAATACAATTAGTTACTAATAATTAAGAGTTCTCAAAGAAGGTATGTATGCTTTTTTGTTTTATTAACGTGAGTGTTCGGGTCAGCTTGCGCACACCTCGACTAATTTCACAGACCTTGAAGTTGATGATCATGTAAACCTTCAGTGACCATTATATTAGCAACCACATGACTCGAACTTGAAATCACAGTGAAAGTAAACCCCTTAATTCCAAACTCTTACTATTTGACCACCTACTTGATGATTATATTTTTGTTTTGTTTAGCATAACTAGTATACAGCCCGTGCATTGCTGTCGATTTGTTTTCGAAACATGTTTAGTTTAATTTATAGTTATTAAAAAAAATATAGATTAAATTTTAATGAAAAAAACTTTTCTACCCTAAATTGCCATAGTAAATTTTATGTATTTGGTTTTTCAAAATTCATTGATTGATTTTTAATGAAGAAAAACACTTGGTTTAGGACAAATTAGTCGGGTTTTCAGTTGAAAAGACTACACTTATATCACCGAATGAACAATGTTGGAACAATAAAACACCAACTACTTTTAGTTTTTTAATTTTTTTAAAATAAACTAAAAGCCATTATCAAAACAGCATGACGTAAGACATATTTCATTACATTATTGGAATAGTAAAATGATATTTTTGTTATTCCCTCAAAAACTGAAGAAGCTTGCAATTGGTGGTAGAATCGTATTTGCCAAGGAATTTATTAAACATTGCAAAATTAATTTGGAATAAATTGGTCAGGATTTTATTTTTATCACGATAAAATAATTATTTTGCTCCTAAAAACAAAAAACATATTTAGGTTTCGATTAGGAGCTCTTTTGTCTCTTTAAAAAAATTACACGATTAAGTTATAATAAGAAAAAAAAGTGAACGTACACATAAAGACTTCTTTGTCTTTTCCATTTTGTTTAAATAGTTAAATGATGAAATTAACCTTAAAATCTAAAAAAATTAAGGTTGATTTCAAGAGTGTTTTAGTTTTTTCATTGTTTTTTAATTTTTGAATTTAGTTAAAGGTTGTTTGATAATTTAAAATAATTAAATATTATAAAAAAATGCATGAGTTAGTGTGTGATAGCCCTCGTGCCTTTCAGGCGACACTTGTGAGGTCGTACGGTTACCAAGATTTTTTATTTGCGACAATGGCGAGTCATCCTCTTTCTAGCAGTGTGGCGCATGCTCATGGAGAAGATTCAGTTAGGCTATGATGAAGTGTTTTTATTTTCTCTCTCGTGCCATTAAAATTCTCATCAACCCTTTCAAAAAAACAATCGTGTCATTTAGTTTGTATTTTTATAAATTTCAACCCTTATTTTTTTTTGTTACTAACTTTTTGAGATTTTAGCTTTTTTTCTAAATTTCATTCCTAGTCATTTATTCCATTTGATTTTTCTTAAAATTTTAAAAAAGATACATAAGGAGTTAGAAATAACTTAAACTTAAAAGATGCAAAATTATCAATTATTGAAGCTTTGTTATTTAGACATTTTTTTATTCTAAATGCGAATAATCAGTCAACACTGATTTTTAAGTGTTATAGATATTAAATTTATGAAAACTATGCATTTTATATTGATTAATAATCAACCATCAAACCTCTACTATTATAATTTCTTTATATAATTGTTCATTTTTTAAAGATTTCATGAAAAATCATTATTTTTTAGA
>Ga0307509_10003829_pt1 | contig 22304 bp, 21 predicted proteins | sample 10_EM_MG_FD_202245 | JGI IMG/M metagenome (GOLD analysis project Ga0307509, IMG submission 202245) | Populus trichocarpa ectomycorrhiza microbial communities from riparian zone in the Pacific Northwest, United States - 10_EM | ecosystem: Host-associated > Plants > Roots > Unclassified | place... | reverse complement strand
TTATTTGGACGTAATATGTCAAAGGGCCGTGCCTAGACAATTGCTTGGCGGGCCTGGTCGGACCAGTCCTGGCTGAGTCGGTTCCGATAATCCTGACGGCCCAGTCGGTCTAATTTCCACCATTAGAGCAGACTTGACTTCCGACCCGACTAGCTAGTCCAGTCCAGTCTTCCGCCGACCATTCGGAACCCTGGAAACAGCCCCATTCCCATCCTCCCTCTCCTGTGCATGCTATCCTGCTACATCCCAGCCAACCTATTGTATCATATTACATACAAGTACTGGACGCCGCCAACTCATTCCGGGGTGAATGCAGCCCATCTCCGTAGCACAGCGTCAGGTCCACCGTCGCGGCCCTTCCGCCCGTCGCCTAGACCCACAATTCCGTAACCCAGCCAGCGCCATGCCCCCGGCCCTCGGCATAGCAAATTCCGGCTTCCCCTCTCCTCCCAGTCCCATTCCTGGCCCCTACCGAGACTAGCTAGAAAAACCTTGGCCAAACAAGACGGCACAAAGGAGCACCGCCAGCTCTGCAGAGCTCTAATCTGCGTTCAGCACATCCTCCCATGGCTGCTACGTGTCTGGATAGAGGAGCCCCTCTTGCACCCGGGAAAGACGATTAAAACTTAGCGTGAAAATTCCTCATGGTAACCTTCGCCCCCATAACGAAGCTTGCACCTACGCATAATGCGATCCCCGGGTATCAATAGATTGCTAAAGTGTTTTTGGAGGAGATTCCGTCTACAGTTTCTTCATTCAACTGCAGTGAGGTGAGGAAACTAAGAAGGGGACTAGGCTAAGGAACATACTGGAAAGGATCCCACTCACGGAAAGCCAGATGGGTGGACTGCTGAAGTTATTTTTTTGGGGCTCCGTGGAGTCACTCCCTCCAGCAATATTGCCCAGGAAGATGCCGTAGTTTGATAGTCGCTAGACCAGCTATAGCAAGGTAGGTTGGATGCTTAGGTAAGTGATGCGGTACCTCAGAGACAAACAAGCAATACAAGGCCATAGTGTAAAAGATGTTGTACCATATGAAGTGTCATACCCAGCGTAAGTCAGTTCATATCATTTGATAAAATATTTAACACTCAAATGAGATAACTTTTGGTAAGAAAGGTGAGTGATATGGTGTGGTTCAATTAGCCAGGCATATCGTTCCTCTCCAACTGGGGCTGAGAAGTTCAAGCGGCAGTCTCGGCTACTCTCCAGGTCGAGGTACCACTGCTATTACAATTCCCGAGGTTCACTAGCAGCTCAGTCTGCGCGTCTTTGCCTACCTTTAGAGCTCGTAGAAAGTTTGAGGACGCTGGTTCCTAGGATGCGGTGGTTGCAACTCGCGTTGCGCTTAGGGTTCAGGGCTTAACCGGTAAGCCCAACAAAACCCGGCTAACGTAAGACAATCTTAACCCAACTCAGCCATTGGAGCCTCATTTCAGGTTAGCTTACGCACCCAAACACCGTAATCCTAACTCGAGTATAAACCACACCGCCTAAATAGCACCTATCCTTGTCTAATCACGGAAAAACATTAACCCAAGCCGGCTCCCACTGTACGAACCATGATAGAATAATTGAACCTTGCGCTAAGATGCCCAAAATTCCGTTTCTCTTGGATTAGGGGCAAAACCACAACAAAAACTGACCGCTTGAGCCCTAACATTAAGGGCGCGTTTGGCAAAAATAGGACAGTTCCACTGTGTTACGGTTTCTGCTGTGAAAACGCCGTTCTCTCCATTTGAAACCAAAGGGAAAGGCGAATTTGTATGGGGGAACGGAATGGAACTATCGTATCCGAACAGGCCCTGGGGCAAGAAAAAAAACAGCCAGAGCCTTACAAGCAAAGGCAATTCCAGCATCCTAGCGCGACTCAATTATCCTACGAGTAATTCTTATGGTACAAGTATTCCAGTTCAAAACCTTACTTTCCACCCCCCGCCCCCGGTCCCTCCTTCAGCCCCTACTACCGTAAAAACTCAAATAATCGGTCGGTGTGCTATGTAGTCGAGAATTACCCACTTTAGAAAAGGGGTGAAGAACGCAGCAAAAACAGAGCTGCTCAGCCCCCTTGAGAAACATAAAAAAACAAAAAAATACCAGACCTTACCAGAGGAGGCAACTCCAACGACATAGCACACCGACCGATTATTTGAGTTTTTACGGTATGGACTACGCAGATCCTTTCCCAACCGCTCGGGCGCGGGAACAACCGCAGTTGTACCCGTTTCGGCAGCTGTCAAGCCTGCGGGTAGGAACCGTTTCATAATGACTACATGCTAATAAGTCAAGCGATAACCTTATCGTAGCGACACTTCCGTAAGGACTTTTGCAAACCCTCTCCAAGACGCTCGCCGCTCTTTCAGGGGATAGCGGAGGGCAAGGGTTTATTCCATACATCGCCGAACCGCGCCTACCAGATTTTATATTAAACGAGAAATTAAGCTAGTCCGGGATAAATGGCCCGAGCTTTCCACAGTATCAACCTCGTCGACCACAGTCGCATTTCTGATTCCAACTCCAGCGGCTAAAATGGCCCAACTCCCCTCCTTCTCCCGCCAGGAGTTTGCAAAGCTCCGTGATTGAAATTACCCCCGAAACTCTACCCGGAGCACCTGCAATCGTTGCGGCAGGGGAACATCCACCTCCTCATCCATCACCCAATCCACACCGAACCCCTCTAGCATCCGTCTCTCGGCCCTATTACCCCGGAATCTCGCTCTCAACCCATCGTATCACCCTTACGGGATACCCTGGGTCAATTCCTGAGTGGGCGAAATCCCTCCCCGCCGCACAGGGGGAGATTCCGCTACTAGGGACCACCATCGCAACACTCCCGCTCGTTTCCTGGACTGGAAATTCCGCGCTCAATAGGCAAGCGATCCACTCATGATAATTCATAGCTTCGCAGCACTAGTTTTTGTGAGTACCACTACAGTCTGGGCTACTGTCCCGTACCTCGTGTTCCGGAAGTTTTGAAAACCCTCCAGCGAGGTAGGTATTACGAGGCGCGAGTGAAAGAAGGGTGGGGAGGTGACTAATGGATGGACTAGGAAGGGTAGACTCCTTCAGTGGGCGGGTCGGTGAAACGATTTCTCGCTATGAGTGTTGCACCGAGATCTCCATTTTCTCACCCATGAGTTTTTTGGCAACAACATTTTTGGCTGATGGCGAAGATAAGCGCGGCCGTGAGCCTATCCCATGCTCATCCCACAAATTCGCTTGTTCCTTTTGCTTGCGCTTTTTCCTCTTCTAGGTTAAACTTGTCGATACGATACCGCATTTTTACTAAATACATTCAATATCCTATACTTTACTAAATCATAAATACCGGTAGCTGCCATCATTAGCAGCCGTTATGGCTAGATAAATTTGTTAAATCCTATCCAGAGTACATGCTCCAAGCCACCACATCAAGAATGAATACGGGCATCGGAACACTTGAAATCCGCAACCTCCATCAGCTCTATAATATCCGGGTTCAGAGACAGAAGCTGCAAGCGCAAAAACAGGCCGAGAAGTAGAAAAAAAAAGTCCCAGCAGATGAATAACGAAGAGTTGGAAGAAACTAGAAAAATTCCCTTCTCAAAGCCTATTAAGACTTAAATCAAGGAAAGCCAATCACTCGGCTGGTAATTATTTAGGGAAGGATGTAAGGGGGAAGGTGAAATGAGAAATGACATAGGGTGTGATAAACTCGGTCGGCAAACGAGGGGAGTGATTCGGTATGGGGATGAGTGTTAGTTTTGGTGGGAGGGCACTAGAACTATAGGGACCACATGGGAGGGTGTTGGGATGGTGTGAGGGCTCGGTTGAGGGAGGTCGCTACCAATTGAATTGGAGACCACCATCGGGGCCCGATAATTTAGGTTTGTTGTCGCTGTCTGCCGATAGGAGCGCGGGCTGCTCGTGCAGGGCGTTGATGTACTGATCATCGCGTATGGAGTGCAGCTCTGCCACAGACTAGTCTCCAGACCTAACGGGCGGTGGGAGGAATGAAGGGCTCGAGCAACCGACCGCAGTGGAATTGACATTGTCCCGCTAACGTAAGATCCTCGCAAGTTCACGATGCCCACGAGAGAGAGCCAACGACAGTGGGGTTTGGTTTTGTTTATCTGGAGTGGTAGTGAGGATATCGCTCCGCTCCAAAAGGAGCTTTACTACGTCCTCATGCCCCCGTGCAGCCGCCCACGAGAGTGGCGTCCGGCCATATTTGGTGTCTACCTGGTTGGGATTGACGTCCTCTCGCTCCAAAAGCATCTTTACTACCCCCTCATGCCTGTTCCTAGCCGCCCACAGGAGTGGTGATGGACCATATTTGGTGTCTACCTGATTGGGATTGACGCCACCTTGCTCCAAAAGCATCTTTACTATCCCCTCATGCCCCCACGCAGCCGCCCACGAGAGTGGCGTCCGGCCATATTTGGTGTCTACCTGGTTGGGATTGACGTCCTCTCGCTCCAAAAGCATCTTTACTACCCCCTCATGCCCGTTCTTAGCCGCCCACATGAGTGGTGACCGGCCATATTTGGTGTCTACCTGATTGGGATTGACGTCCTCTCGCTCCAAAAGCATCTTTACTACCCCCTCATGCCCATTCATAGCCGCCCACAGGAGTGGTGTGCGGCCATATTTGGTGTCTACCCGATTGGGACTGATGTCGTCTTGTTCTAAAAGCATCTTGACTACCACATCTTGACCTCTGAGGGATGCCCAGCTGATAACCGTCATCCCCATGCAACCATATGCATTAACGTCCCATTCCTTCATCTCCAATACAGCAGAAATTATCCCCGGAATCCCGAGAAATGCCATTGCGTGGAGTCCTGTAAATCCCATAGGGCCTTTCGCCCCGTCAAAGTACGGACCCCAGCCTCTATTCTGATTATAGTGCAATAGTAGCAGCTGGGCGGATATGTGCTCACCAAATCCATCGAGCAGTCTCAATGCAAGCATTTTGATATTTTCCGTCATTTCCTTTCTTGTATGCCTCCCCCAGTAAACAGAAGCATATTCTAGAAGTGGCCTTTTTGCAGGGGCCGAGCTGAGAGTTGGTGAAAGATCCCGGACAGACCCAAAATTGAGGTATGTCAGGCAAACCTCGGCAATTGTTGAGTGAGGACTATGGAATAAAGTCGGGTCACGCGAGAGATGCTCCTGGAGAGTAAAGTGCACTAGTCGGACTGTGGATGAAGAAGCCTCGATAGTGACAAGGCCCAGACAAGATGCTACGAGTGTCCGCAATGCAGGAATGTTTTCCGGATCCAGATCTGAAGATCCTATCTCCACTCCCAAGGCGTCACATAACTCCTGCGCTCGTAATGGCCGCTCCGAATACAACACCCACATCAGGACCTTCAATCCGAGTACTGACCTATATCCCTTCTGCGCCTTGAGCCGCGTTAGAGTTGTTGTATAGACATCACTCAATCCGTTCCCATGTGTCATCTCATCGAGTTTCTTCCTTCTCTGACGAATTGTGACCTCGCCTAGAATAGAGTCCATGTTGAGCGAAACAAGGAGGAATCTTCAGACAGCCATTAGTAAGTATACATTATTGATAGGGTGGAAGTGCTAAATATTCCTACACACATAGCAGATATCTTTTCTTGGATAGCCCCCAAAATATCCGACCGTAAAACATCGGTCATCGCTTCGGGCTCAGCATCCCTGTCTAACCTCATCTCTACATAATTCCGGATATCATCCGGATTAGGGCTGATGGGTATCACAACTGCATTGGCGAAATATCTCCGAACATCCTCCGCGACATGGGGCCTCCCAGTGAGGAATATTCTTGTGCTAGGGGACTCCCGAACAATGTTCCTCAGAGATTCGAGAAGCTCAGGCAGACACTTCGGTAAACACTCGTCCAAAGCATCAATACAGATGAAAACTTGGGGCAACGAAGCAATAGCAATCCTCAACAGTCCCACCAGATCCGGAAGTCTCAGTCCTCTACCACCAAACTTCCTTTTCCCTTCTTGAAACGCCTCACGGAGATACTCAGGGATGCCCCCTCCGCCTACTACCTGCTTCATAATGGCACCCAGCATGTTGGTAACGGTCTGCTCATTCTGGGAAAGGAAGTCGCAGTACAAGCCCGCGACCGCGATACCTTCCTTCCCTGGCTGATCGCATAGGGTATCGATGACCAGAGAACTAGTATTTCTAGCCGTCAGTTCTATTCACCTCTTGCAAGAAATCTCATCTCTTACCTCAGATACGTCTTTCCCACTCCCGGATTCCCCGAGCAAAACAAGACAGGATCATCATCTCCACCCACACTGTCCCTCCACTCCCGAAACTCGCTTGTTTCCAAAATCCAATCCCCTACACCATCGAACCTATCGTTCCGCACGCCTTGATGTCGGTTATTCGGCTCTAGTGTCGAGAGCCAGCGCATAACTTGAGCGTCCTCGCCGGACATATAGAAGGTATTGTTGAAACTGCCTATTGTATTGCCGCAGTGGGCATTGCCGTCGCCGATGCTAACCGATTGCATATGTGAAGCTTGAGCCATGATACTCTATTTAAAATGTTGGTTGAATGTAGAAGTGGTTCAGCGGTTGGTAGGGGGCTATGAGAGTTTACAAAAAACATTCTCGGACAAGAGCTGAAGAAAGCGGGGTGATGTGGCTTGTTGTGGCACAATCACTATCCAATCACTTCCCTTCGGAGAGGGCTCATGACTAATATGGGATTTTTCTCGCAGACTTCTACCGGGTGTCTCTACAAGTACTCGAGTATGCACATTATAATTCCGTCCAATTAGCGAGGCTCTACCGGAGGCCCGGAGTTATGGAGTTAGCACCTGCCGGTGTCGAATTCCTGTAATCCTTTGTTCATTGTGCTGTTTTATACATACCATAATAACTTTCGCAATCTGCAACCTCGAATCGCCTGATAATTTCGGGATTTAGAGAGCAAAGCTTCTGATCAGCCTTTTCCTGGTACAGTACAAGATGAGCCCTTAGGATGTTTCGAATCTCATTCAGTCGTATCTATAATCCTGTTGGCCTACTAAAATAAAGACCTACCCAGGGTTGACGGACTAATTGCAGATGGCGGGCGACCTGAGAGTAGATTTTCACATATTTACAATAACATGATTTTTGAATTTCCCTGCTTTCCCGCTTGCAATCCAACCGCTTTTCGAGAGTTCTAATACCTCTAGCGTGTGCCCCTTAGCCGAGAACCTGTCCTGGTAGGAAAGAAAGACTACCGTACCGGTATAATCTGTCAAAAATCGGACCGACGCCACCGAGGACAGCCCCTAAACGCATCGAACCACCGTGGTCTATATGTTTAAACTGTGGAGAATTCGCCTGCTTCGCGACCTCCTGCTTGCTCGGTTGTCTTAGTTCTGCTTTAGCTCAAGGCTGACCTTTGTCGGATTATACCGTACGTAAGGTTAAGACAGGGGTCCCAGGCGGCGAGTTCGCCTATGATAGCTCTGAGGACGGCCAAAGCCACCACCGGCTGTTTCGGGGACGACTGGGCCAGATTGTGCAAAAGCGATTTTACAAAGCCAAAGCACGACCCGGTCTACCGGTAGGTTATTAGCAGGTTGCATGTTTTCCGCGATACAGCCTGATTTCCATACTTTCAACTAATTAATTATTAAACAGGACTAATTGTGAAAATACACAATTTCACTAATAAATCCTCCAGAGGTGGCGAGAGCGTAGCGAAAGGAACTTGACAAACGGACTCAAGGCAGAATCAAGCAGGCATAGCATGGATATGAAACCTGCAGTAGTTGACATGGATTTCTCTTAAGCGGGCTAGAGCCCCGTAATCTCTTCATTTTATTCCCAAACTCCTAGTGATTATGTGTGAAAATTCGAAAGATAGTTCATCTGCAGACTGCATTGACACACAGTAACTTCCTCACCCAAAAACAAACTCTTGCACAAACCTCCTACCGCATGAACTAGAACGATTGGGTCTTGTGCGAAGGTCCAGGATTCCCCTCGCTAATGGATTTAGGAGAAAAACCATTGGGAAAACCGACAGCTTGAGCCACAAACTTAAGACAACAAAAAAAAAGTACCCGACCTTACCGGCAAAGACAACTCTATCGTCGTGGCGAGAAGTTCAATTATTCCGGCTCTTACGCTTAAAGCCTTACCCCCCCGCCCCTCCATCCCTTCCCCCACCCTAAATCTAGATTGCGCAAATCCTCACCCAACCTTCCGGGCGCGGGAACAACCGCACTGGTACCCGTCTTGGCAGCTGCCAGAATGCCTGCATGCGATAAGTTAAGCTATGGTAGGTTCCGAGCCCCGCTCATCGTAGCCCCCCCATCCCGCGACACTTCGGTAAAACCTCTTTCGAACCCTTTTCAAGACTCTGATTCCGGTGACAGCGAACGACAACAGTTTCCACGGTACATCACACCGAACCGCACCTACCGGAGTTTACGTTAAGCGAGAAAGTAAGCTGGTCCGGGGGGATGGGTTTGGACCCCCACAGCATCAACAACCTCGCAATAGCACTTCCGACTACAACTCCAGCAGCTACAACAGCACTACCTCCATACCCCTTCTCCTGCAAGGAGTTCGCAAGGCGCCGTGATTGAAGCCGCTCACGAACCTCAACCCGCAGTACCTACAATGCAGCAGCACTGCATTCACCTCCCCATCTCTCATTCGATGCACACCAAGACTCTTTAGTATTTCCCTCCCCTGTTGCCTGCTACCTCGCTGATAACCTCTTCTATTACCCCTACAGGGTACCACTCGCCATTCCTAAGTGGATACATTCCTCTCCGTCGCACAGGGAAAGACTCCACTACCGGGGCCCACCATCGCAATTCCCCAGCTTGATTCCTGGGTGGTGGACCAGGAATTCCCCGCTCCGGCCAGTTCCTTGCTCTTGACCCTCGGCATAGCAAACACCAGCCCCTCTCCTATCCCGCCAGTCCTATTCCTAGCCTTTGCCGAAAGCTGGCCGGAAACGACCTGGTCCGTACAAGACGGGAGGGAGAACCGCCACCGCCCGTGGTTCTGACCGACGCACCGGACACCACCCTGTGAGACGCTAAGTATCCGGCGGCGTGAACAAAGGAACTGCAGGCGCCTAGATACCAGATGGCCTCCTGTACCCATGGAAGGGCAAGGGAAACTTCGCGGGAAAGTATATGATGGAAAGCTTTGTCCGCATTCCTCGGCTCGCACGCACACACGGCAAGACTCTTGCACTACTGCTGGCGGCAAAGATTCTTTGGGAAGAGATTAAGTATCCGGCTGACTTTGCCAATCGGAGGAAGCAATGGAAGAGCGGATGCCCCAGAACATGTGGAAGGTATCTCGCTCGGAGTGGTCTGGATGAATAGACCACGGAGGTTAGGCCTTTGGGCCTGGTGGATTTGATCGGGCAAGGGATGATTCTGGGAGGGGTGCAGCGGTTCGAACGTTGCTAGAGTTTTTATCTCAAAGAGGATTGGATCGCTAGATTAGGAGAGGTTTTATTGGTGGCGATTCTTATTCCTGCGCCTGACAATTCTCCAAGCATCCGGAATGGGAAATAGACAAACGATCCACTCATGTTAAGTTAGTGTTCTCGCAGCCCTAGCTTTGTTGAGTACCATTTTCAGGGCTCCTAAACTATCTACCACACCCCCGCAACTATCGAATCAAAGAATATTCTCCCAACACCCAACCTCCGGTTCCTCACGTCTTGTAATTTCCGCATTTCTTGAGGGTTTCCAATACCTCACAATCTCTAGTGTCAAGTTGCGGTGGTTCGGGTACTGCATATTGTTTAACATTCGATTATATTATACCAACATGTCTTTCCTTTGTTATCATCGGACTGTATGGAGGAATGATAGCTTGTGGAGGAATATAGAGATAAGTGTGGTGCTCCATGGAAGGATTAGAACATGTTATTTATGCTTTACCTATACACCTGTCATTGCCTTAGCTTAGTTTCAGATAGAGTGCGAATGAATGAATGGGAGGCACGAAGTGGGAGTTGTAGAAGCTAGATTTCATATTCCTCCCACAACCTGCCAGTGCTCAAGTTCCATGTGAATTCTATTACTCTGTAGTCTGCGAGCGCGCGGTCCGTAGTTTCCAACATTGACGTGGGGTTGCCGATGAATTGATCGCGAACGGGAGATACTTTGAGTGTCCGGATGTATGAAGTGATTTGCCGCTACCAGTGCTGTACCACATTTTTTGCTCCATTGGTTTTTTCGCGTGAGCTAAGCGCGATCCGGGGGGTATTTTTTAAATTCACTTCATCAGTTATACTTGTCTGTATGACACTGAGTTTTCTTCTAAATACGTAAAATATGAGATACTAATTCACAAATACGTATGGTTCCCACCACTATGGTACCTTAGTGTAATAGATGTTCTGCCATATAAAGTGCCGTACCATGCTTAAGTTGGTTCGTATAATGAAACCTTGAGCAGGCCCGAATGACATCACTGTTAGTAGGAAAGGCGAGTATCATAATAGGCCGTGGTTGAACTTAGGCGCGCATATTGTTCCTCTACTACTGGGGCCGTGGAGTTCAAGCAGTAGTTTAGGCTACTCTCCATCTTGGGGTAGCACTACTACGGTAACTGCCAAGGTCAACTGGGAGCTCAGTTGGGCGTCTTGCGTGTGTGAAGATCTTGCAGAAGGTTTGAGGTTTGTGGAAGGATTGCGACTCACATTCCACTTAGGGTTTAGGGCTTAACTAGAGCGGCCACAACGAAACGCGGCTTACTTAAGACGAACTTGACCCAACTCAACTAGAGCCTCATTTCATGTTCGCTTACCCACCGTAATCCTTGTAAACCGCGAAGCCTTACATCCGACCCAGCATCCTTATCAAACGAAGGAATAATACTTGTATGATACTACCGTAAAATCTCATCAAAGTGGGAATGGCGCTAGTGATGATTTTCTTGAAGGTGCCCCAATTGCGACACACCATATATTTAAACTGTGGCGACTAGGCGTTCTTCGTGCCTTTAGTTCAGCTACTAGTTTCGCCTCGGCTAGCTTTAGTGCCATTCCGGCTTTCATAAGAATACAGTCGCACCCCGTCGTCCCGGACCTCACTCTCCCGGATTCTTCGTTGTCCCGGACAATTTTTCAAGATTTGTGCGAGCTACATAGAAATACACCTCACTGTCCCGGATTTTGGGGGTTTCCGGACCGGATGATAATCTAGATATCTCTAACCCCTGTTCATATAGAAAATATATTCAGTGTCCCGGATTTTCTCTCAATCCTATCCTGATATATCACATCACAACTGCCCTAAGTGGGCAGTGGGGCTCATGTATCTGCAGCGGTGTTAGGCCAAGGTTCTGTGGTGCTTTTCTCTTTTTACTCCTGTATGCAAGTCTTGCTGGTAGCATCGGGTGGGCTCTGAGTCGATAATTTGACTTGATCATTTGAGAAAAAATACTTCTGTTCAAGTTTGGTATTGGGGGGTTTCTTCAATTCCTTCCATTCACTGATCTCCCTAGCTTTTTTGTTTTCCACTCTACCCCCACCCAAACCTTGTGTGGAATAGTGGGAAGTCATACCTACACAATTATCACTCGCTTTTCAGTTTTTTCAAGCACCATTTTTATCAACTATTTCACTCTCCAGGATGTTTCACTGTCCCGGATGGTCAACTCCTGATTTTGGCCATCCGGGACAACGGGGTGCGACTGTACGGTAGTGCAAGCCGGCTCCTACCGCAAGACCCACGGTAGGCTAGAATAATTGAACCTTATGCTAAGGCGTCAATGATTCCCGCTCTTTTGGGTTGGGGGGCAAAAGCACCGAGGAAACCGGCTGCTTGTGCCCCAAGCTTGGGGCAAAAAAAGAAAAGGACAGAGCGCCGGGCCTCCTAGTGCGATTTCAATTAATAGTTCTTAGGGTGTTCCATCCAAAGCCTTACCCTTGCTGCCCTAAATCTGGACCCTGAATCCTTGCCCGACCAACCTAGCGCGGGAACAACCGCACCAGCACCCGTGCAGCTACGAGCATGGGGTATCCACCAATTCCTTACGCCTCCATGCCGATCCGTTAAGCGATGACCTGATTGGTGCAGGCATGCCTAGCTTCTCAGAGCCTCTCCCTTTCTGCCGCGCTTCCAGAAAAACTCTTTCAACCCTTTCCGGAGATAGCGAACGACAGGACTGTGGGGCTAAAACTGGGCCTACTTATTTCTTTCTAAATTGTTTCCTGTACTGTTATTTTTTTCTATAGTGGGCAGCTTAGATAGCTAGTTAGTTCGAGCGGTGGAGTGGGCAAGTGATTACTAAGGAGGGGCAAGGATCATGGGTTCAAAAGGAAGAGGAGAGGCAACGCAGACAAGGCACCGAACACACGACGGGCGCGAGAGGAAAATGACATGTTCATAGACCACTCTGACCTTGTGTTTGATCGATAGTTTTCCTTCTTTCTTTATGGTTCTTTTATCATCGTCATCGTTTTCTTTAACTCTACCCTTTGTGCGAGCGGCGATTGCCCACATCGGTACTGTTTCGTTTCCTGATAGTGATATCATTTCCCCGTTGAATTCGTTTCGTTCTTTTCTTTGCTTTAGGGTTAGTATTGCTCACCGGAGAATACTATCTGCCTGGACCAAAGTCATCGTTTCAGGACCTCCAAGCGATTACATTAAACGACAAAGTAAGCTAGTCCGGGAAAATGGCCAGAACCCCCCCAGTATCAAAACCCCGGCAATGGTATTAACATTTCCGGCAGCTACAAGTGCACTCCTCCACACTCCTTCCAACGCGAGGAGTTCTCAAGGCGCCGCGGTTCAAGCCGCTCCCAAACCTCTACCCACAGCACCTGCAATGGCCGCAGCAGCGCATCATTCACCTCATCATTCAATCCAGACCGAGACTCTTTAGCACTCATTTTCCTACCCTGCTACCCTACTACCTAACCTATTCTATTACCCCTACAGGTCACCGCTGACTATTGATAAGTAGATGTAATCCATCTCCGTCGCACAAGGCGAGACCCCATTATCAGGGCCCACCATCGGACCATTCTCGCTCCTTTTCTCAACCGCCAATCCCGCGCTATGCCCTCGCTTCCTGGCAAACCAAACGCCCGCCCTTCCTATCCCTTTCCAGCCCTATTTCATGCTATTCCGGAAAACTGGTTGGAAATGACCCAGCCCGCACACGATAATAGCGCAATAAACTGCACTTCTCGGCACGGTTGCGACCTATGCACATGAAATCATCCTAGCAGAGGTTAAGTCGCCTACCACGAGCGCAAGGGAACCATAGGCGCCTAGCCAGCTGATGTGCCCCTGTGTTCTGGGATGGGCGGAAGAAACTCCGGGTAAAGGAACATGATGGAGCGCTTTGTTAGCATGGCCAAGTTCAGGATAAGACAGCCGCAGATCACAGAGAGCCTTTCGAAGGAGATCATACATAGCGCTGGCTAAGCTAATCGTAGTGAGGGGAGAAAAAAATGACAGTCCGGGTGCCCTGGAACCTGTGGAAGGGATCTCACTGATAGGGATCTAGATGAATAGGCTGTGGAGGTAAGGGTTTTTGGGCCTGGTGGAATTTCCTGCGCTAGCAATGTCTCCCAGAGGGTTGGTGGTTCGGGCATTGGTGGAGTAGCTATCCCAAGGAGGATTGGATCGCTATATGGGTGGGGTGTTATTGGCGGCAATGCTAAGATCTGCGCTCGGCATTTCTCCAAGCCTCCGGGATGGAGAATAGACCAAGGACCCACCCGTGGTAATTTCATTGCTTTGCAGCGCTGGCCTTGTGAGTACCATCTCCAAAGCTCCAAAGTGATCTGCTGCACCCCCGTAACTATCCAACAAAAACATATCCTTCCAACACCCAACCCCCTGTTCCCTGCGCCTTGTGATTCCCACTTTGCTTGACGCCCCCAAAATCCCCCGAAACATGAGTCTGTCAGTAGCCCTAGTTCTAGTTGTTCAAGTTACCCGCCGATGGTTTCCGGCTATATGTGCGAATCCATATATGCTCGTTCCTCCTCTTGATTGATAACAACTGACTAATGAAACTAGTGATAACAGACTAACGAGATAGGAAAGGTACGAAGGAAATGTTGGTATAAGGTTTCTTTCTCCTCTCAAATGATTCTTTTAAGTTTCTATATTATTCTCAAGCCGAGTACAACTTTTTGTTTTCTTTACACTTGCTTTATTATTCCTTTTGTTCCTATATACTTTCTTTCAATGCCTTTGTTCTTTGTTGCGGAAGTTTGGTGGAAGTGGAAGCTTGGTGAAGCGGAACCAGACCACCACACTATAGAGCTTGCTTATATCTTTACTATCATTCTTGTAATAGTTGGCGGTAATCCATGATCTTGATTGTCGGCTATCATTACTTCTCAGTTGAAACGATTGCACGTTGCTACAGGAAACTTGTCCTTGTACGGAGTGATCGCTGGTGACTTTCAACAAAATATACTGTACTTATTCGCAGGTACCCGTGGTACCGACTGCTACCAGGCATCACTACTATGGAAACTCAATACTAAAATCCTGCGAGATGGACATATATCAGGAATCCGGGAATAGTATACCGATACTTTACATCAGAATATAGTGTCTGCAGGCTCTCTCTGCTATCTCAAGATGGCGTGGCAGCCACACCATGGAAGTCCTTCCGGATAGCTGCCCCGCAAGAACTGCTGCCAGAGACAGAGGTGTGCAGCCGGTTCAGCACACTTCCCCGTCTCATATATTTCCCCCACTTCTGCCAACTGCCAAGGTCTCTATCCAAACCAGTGGATTACTCATATATTCTATGTTTCCGACTTTCCCGGGAAATACCCCCTCAACCAGCCCCTTACAGATCACCTTTATACCGAATAAACTTCGGTGGCTGCGACTCTTTTCCAACCAAAGTTTCTGGCATTTTGCGGTGGGGTATTTGGGACGCTGGTGTATAATTACAATTGTTTGAGTGTCTGCTGCGGGCTAATTCAATAATTCCGGCTGAGTGTGGCAAGGTTAAGAGAAGGTGGAGTGCTAATATCTTTTTCTATGCCAGCCGTTGGGAACGCCTACACTAAATCCTCTGGCATCAGAAAGAAAAATATATGTGTAGTTTATCTATCTGTTGGTCTATCTATCAATCAAGCGCTAGTAGGGAAATACATAAAAATAAATAGCGGGGAAGGAAAAATGAAAAGAGGGATATTTTTTAGAACGGAACTCATGCCCGCGGGAATGATTGTCATGATAAATAGCGCGAGATGAGAAATCAAACAGTCCTCCGATTACACCATGCTCAACACAATAAACAGAGACTTATATGACTTCACTTATAAAAATTAAGATACTGGAAAGTTGCAGAGGGGTTATAACTCTAGATAAAGGTTTGATTTCCATCAATGTGAGCCAGGAAGAACTCCAAGGTCGGGTTTTCGGACTAGGGTAGGGGGCGAAAGGGGCAAATCGGAGGATGGAAATGGCGACACCAGGGCAGAGAAGGCGCCCGGAGGTTGAGAAGGAAGAGGTCTAGAAAAGCAGAAAACCCGTCGGGTTTGAGCGTGTCAATTGGGTGCTCCGGGTTTAACTTGCTGTCAATTCTTTCATTGCTGGTTGGGTGGTTGAGCAACTGCGCTTTCCGTAGATATCCGGGCTTGCAAAAGGTTGACCACTTCTTCATGGCCATTCATAGCGGCATACGCGAGTGGTGTTCGACCATTCCAATCGGGAAGGCTGGGGTTTACATCTTCTCGATCTAGTAATAGATCGACTATTCCTTCGTATCCTTTGCTCGCAGCCCACCAGAGTGGTGTTTTGTCATACTTATCAGGGTAATTGGGGTCGACATCGTCTCGTGCCAGCAGTAGCTTGGCCGCACCTTTGTGTCCCCCGTAAACAGCACATCCGAGTGGTGTTAAACCACCCGCATCGGGGCGATTGGGGTCGACATCATTCCGGTCTAATAGTAGCTTGACAACCCCTTCATGCCCGTTCCCAGCAGCACATGAAAGTGGCGTTGCACCATCCAAACCCGCCTGGTTAGGGTCAACATCTTCCCGTCCTAGCAGTAGCTTGACCACTCTCTCATGTCCCCCAAATGAAGCAGCCCGGAGTGGTGTTTGATTATTCTTCTCTGGGAGATTGGGGTCAACATCCTTTCGGTCAAGTAGCAGTTTGACAGCCCCTTCATGTCCGTTATTCGCTGCGCAAATGAGTGGTGTACAACCTTCGTTTTCTGGCCTATTGGGTTCGACATCTTCTCGATCAAGTAGTAGCTCGACCACTACATCATGTCCATTGCTCGCAGCCCACACTAGTGGTGTCCTAGCATGCTTATCAAGGCAATTGGGGTCGACATCGTCGCGTGCCAGCAGTATCCTGGCCGTGCCCTTTTGTCCCAAGCAAGCGGCCAATCCGAGTGGTGTTAAAGCATTCTCATCGGGGCGATTGGGATCAACATCATTCCGGTCTAATAGTAGCTTGACAACCCCTTCATGCCCCTTTCCAGCAGCACAGGCGAGTGGCGTTTTAGCATCCAGACCCGACCTGTTAGGATCAACGTCTTCCAGTCCTAGCAGTAGCTTGACCACTCCCTCATGTCCCTCAACTGCAGCACCCCGGAGTGGTGTATAATTATTCTTTTCTGGGCGATTAGGGTCAACATCCTTTTGATCAAGTAGTTGCTTGACAACCCCTTCATGTCCATTATTAGCTGCCCAAAAGAGTGGTGTACCGCCTCCGTCACCTGGCCGGTTGAGTTCGACATCGTCCCGACCGAGTAGTAGCTTGACAGCTCCCATGCGTCCCTGGCCAGCAGCATATCCGAGTGGAGTTTCATCATTTATGTCGGAGAAATTGGGGTCGATATCATTCCGGCCAAGTAATAGCTTGACAACCTCTTCATGTCCGTTATGAGCGGCCCACAAGAGTGGTGTGCTGCCCAGGTTATTTGGCCTGTTGGGGTCGACATCTTTCCGTTCTACCAGTAGCCTGACAACTCCATCATGCCCATTCTTCGCCGCCCATAAGAGTGGTGTGCAGCCGACGCCATCGCGTGCATTAATCTCACAACCTTGAGCACTCACTAGCGAAGCCACAAGTTCCACAAGACCGAAGAAAGACGCGCAATGTAATCCCGAGAAGCGCCTGGAAGAACCAGTGCCTGCCTCACAAACGGTAGACCGCGCTTGCTCGAAAAGTGATATTGCGGATGGGTGGCCTTCGTACTGACTTAAGAGCTGCATCCCAAGGGCCTTCGCGTGGCCCGAGAGCTCTATATTCGCATGTGTTCCCCAATGCCTCGAGGAATATTTTAGGAACGGCATGATTTGGTGGTCTGGGAGAGGGTGGGAGGAGAGGTTCTTGACCTGTGGCGAATTCAAATAGGTCAAGCAAGCTTCTGCGATTACCGAGTGGGGCTGACTGAAGAGATCTGGGTGAGCGCAGAGATATTCTTGGACTGTAAAATGAATTACTCGGACTGTCGAAGCTTCCTTGTCGACAGTAATCAGTCCTTGACAGCAACTCAGTAATGCACCGATCGAGGGAGCATTTTCGCGATCGAAATCCGCCACTCCTATCTCCACTGCTAGAGCGTGACGCAGCTCATCCACCTGTAATGGCCGTTCCGCATGACAGACCCACATGAGAGTGGCCATTGCAAGTTTTGTCTTTTCCCCTCCTTGTGCCTTTATCCGCTCAAGGGTTGCACCATATGCATCCCCTAACCCTGCCCCATCTTTCACTGCCTTGAGCCTTTTTCCTCGCCGAGCGATACTTGTCTCTCTCAGAATTGCCTCGATGTGGAGACAGGCTAGTAGGAATCTAGGTTCGGAAGTTAGCTATTAGTCTGCGGTAGCATTGCCTTGCCTTGCCCTTGAATGGTTTCTTCTACATACGTTTCGGAGCTTAGTTGGGAAATGCTTTCTAAAATATTTTCCTCCAATGTGCTGCTCATCATCTCCGGGGTGGTGTCGCTCCTGAGTTTCTCACGTAGATACTCAATGATACCATCTCCCGCAGGCTCTATCAATACAAAAGCAGCCGCTCCACCCAATTTCCGTTCCACCTCACTTCGGATATGCGATCTTCCGGTTACAAATATCCTAGTATCGAGTGACTCCCGCTCGATCTGTCCTAGTGATTCAAGGATTACCATTCGATGTTCCGGCACGCATTCGTCAAGTGCGTCAACGCATATAAATGTACGCTGCGTGGTTGTAATGGTCCGGAACATCTTGAGAATTCCCGACACTTGCAGTCCCCTGCCCCCAATCACCTTTTTCTGGTTCCGAAAAGATCGGACTACCGCTTCCGGAATTCCGTCCAATCCACCAACAAGCTGTCGTAGTAGGGAGCCGAGCATATTTACTGGAGACTGCTCATTCCTGGAGGCAAAGTCGAAATAAAAACAGGCAACGGGAGTGTCTTCCTCCGCCGCCTCATCGCACAACTTGTCTATCACGAGTGAGCTGTCACCCCAGACTGTTAGAAATACCATTAATTGATATCAGGCAGAACTAGGCTCCTACATAATGTAGCTCTTTCCTGCCCCTGGATTCCCGTGACAAAATAAGGTGCGATGAGCAGATCCATCCTCCAGATTCCCACCATGCCAGCCTCTGAATTCCTGGGTTTCCAGTAGCCAGGATCCTATACTGTCTAGTCGCTGGGCTCCGATGTCTCGATGCCGTGCCCCTGGCTCTAGCGGAGATAGCCAGGCCAATATTTTGGACTCATCATCGGGGGTCAGGTTGTTAAAGGTATTTGTAGTGAAAGTGTTTGTGGTGTTGAAAGAGTTTTGGTTATTGCTGAAACCCTGTGACATTTTTCGATTTTCACTGCTGTGAAAGTTGTTGAAAGCAAAGTGTTGGTTAGCTTGGGGTCTGTTGTGGCGATTAGTTGAAATTGAGGAAAAGCGGGGTTGATGGCGATGGTAAAGCCTTGCGCCTTGCGCCTTGCCGATAACATTCCAACCACAGACATCGTTACACAAACACCTGCCGGCTCCTTATCTCAAAAACAATGTGCTGGCTCCATCAGCTTACGCGCTTCGGGAAGACCACCACTGTATGCCTTTTGCTCGATACATTCCACACCAGTAGAATCTGTGAAACTAATACCTGTCGCGCCGTCCGAATCCTTTTTTAATACCTGCCCGAGATTTGATACATTCCTCGGAGATTGCGTGCTGCTACTTAAGCGGGGTTCAGAAGTCACATCATCTAGTATGACGGGAAAATTAAGACGTGGGCACAGCTTTTGGTAAAAAAAAGTTAATTCAGGTTACAACCTTATTGAGGAACAAGAAATATTTGCAGAGTATTATTTCTGAGTATCATACGTAAACTTAGGAGCACTGGGGCCACGGGGAATGCATCTAAGCAGGGGAGGTGGTAGGGGTGGATCAAACATTCATGTCCTAAAGCGTATCATAACTCCCGGATCCAATGACAGAATAGAATAGACATAGCACCAACAACCCCGACAACAGTAATAACCCTTCCAGCTAGAAACACGGATAGCAAAAATATCACTACTTCTATCCTATCCGGCTGGGAGTTCTTGAAACACCACAATTGAAGCCGCTTTCTTACTTTCTACCCCCAGGACCGGAAAGGGTTTCAGCAGCGCAACATTAACCTCCGCATCATTCATTCAACCCACGCCGAGACCCCCAGCACCCGTTTCCTTGCCCCGCTACCCCGATACCCCCCTGTCAACCTATTCTACTTCTAGCGCTGGGCACTACCAGCTCATTCTTTGGTGAATGCAGTTCACCTTCATAGCACAAGGCCGAATTCCACAACGAGGTCCACGTCTCAGCCCTTCCCTCCGTCTCATAGAACCGCAATTCTGTACTCTAGCCAATGTCGTGCCCCCCCGGCTCTCGGGAGAGGAGACACTAGTTTCTTCTCCCCTCCCAGTTCTATTCCTAGCCTTTCCCGAAAACGGGCTTCAATAGCCCTGGCCCTTACGAGAGGGCACTAATGACAACCGATATCCAAGGTTCCGAACGGTCTGAGAATGGACTAGTCTGGACTGCACAGTCTAGTCATAGTCAAGTCTGGTCTGAGGTTATGAATCAGACCGACTGCAATGCTCTGTCAATGGCAAGAGAACTGACTAGACTAGACCTGGTCGGACTACCCAAGTCGAGTGATATTCCATTCGGTAATTTCAGTTAGTGGAAAGAGACTAGTACCTCGCATGATAATGTTCCAGCATAAAGTTTGTGTGTGCTCAGGCACGATTTGTGCTCAAACATGGGCCCCATTGTCTTTTTGAGCATGATCATGTATATATATCTTTCATGTGGCAGGTGTTTCTTTTACTTAATCTTGATCTATTATCTTCAGTTAAAATGGCACCAACAAGACTCACTCTCGCCCTCACATGCATCGTTCACTCCAGAATTGTTCCTCACAGACACATGTATTGGGATTGTCTTCTGGAAATTGTGTCCAAAATACTAGGAGGGCTTCTTCACCACAATCCGTTCATAGCACAGTTCATGTTAGGCCTGCTAATTTTACAGGTACACGAAGTGCTTCGGTATTTGATCTTCAAATAGAAGGTAAACGGCAATCTTGCTTAATTTCTGTGTGACAGATCTAGGCGAATTCTCCTATTACTTCCGTATCTGGAACCTCCTCGACGATTGAAACCAACTATGACCAATCTGCGACAAGTCTAAGCGCACTCAGCAAGGCTTGCAGGGATCCCATATTGGACCAGTCTTTGACTATACCAGACTTGACTTGACTAAATATTTGAGTCAAGTCAAGTCCCCTCCTCCCTTCTTGACTGAGCAGTCGGTCTTCTCTTTGGGACTTGACCGGTCACACCCTCGGCACCCAGCTGATATCGCTGCAGAGCACGAACCACTGTGCTGTACATCCTCCAATGGGTTTTGGGTGCCTAGATAGCGGACGCCCTCCTAAGTCAGCGAAAGACTGAAAACCCCACATGACAGCACATGATCGTGAGCTTCACCCTCATAACAAAACTCCCGCTTATGCACAATAGGAACCTCGGCTAGCCGCAGGTTTCCAACATTCTTCAGCAGGGGGTTCTGTATGCATCTGGTTATTCAACCATTGTGGGTGATAAAGCAGGAGCGGCTTCCAGAAATATGGCGCAAGGGATCTGGCTTGCGGAGAGACCCATAGATGGACTGCAGAAGTCAGTTTTTTGGACTCAATGAATTTATCTCCTCCAGCAGTGTTTACTGGGAAGATGCCGTAGTTTGATTGTTGCCGGAGTAGCTGTAGAAAAGTATGTTCAATGGCTGGGTAACGGAGGTGGTGCCTCGGAGCCGACTAAGTAAGTCAGAGGGATTGTGTAAATGATGTTCTAGCAGGCAGTGTCGTACCCTACATCAGGAAATTCGTAAAACATTTATCAGGCGTGAATAACATCACCTTTGCTAGGAACGGTGAGTGATCCTCTGTAATTCAACTTAGCTGGGCATCTTGCCTCTCCCACAGAGGCTATAAAGCCCAAGCGGTAGTCTAGGCTATGTTCCATGTCCAGTTTACTCGTAGGGTAATTGTTCCAAATATGGCTATGGTGCACAATCTATACTGCTATGTAAATAATACACTGCACGTGAGAGGTGGTTGCGTTGCAAGCTAAGGAGAAGGAGGTGTGTGGTAGGCAGTGTTCCCAACGGGCCAGGCCGATGGTAGGCCGGCCTATAGGCTGTAGGCCGGGCTAAGGCAGGCCGCTGCGGCCGAGAGCGTAGGCCCATATAGGCCAAAATCGATCGGCCTACGAAAGCCTATCAGGCCTGATGGGCGCCTATAGGCCTGGAGATTAGCGTTGAGAACAGATTGCGTTAAGGGTATTGAACCCCCCACCCCCCCTCCTCTCTTTCGTGTTTATCGCCTTTGATTTTTTTCCTCCTTTCCCTTCGGCTATTAACGTATTATACCTAGTTATGGGTCACCCTCTAGTAATGGGTCAATATTTTCACTTGGTTAAAAGCAACAAAACTTACGACAACCCACTCACTATACATCTGATGAAGCTGATATTTGAATAGTTCAATGTCTTGCACCTGGTAATAATCAGCATAAAAGAATATTAGCAAAATAAAATAAACTGCACTCTTGAAACACACAAGTGATAATTGATGATTGATTACTATTTGTTCGATAATCAGTACTTGGAATAGATTTCTAGTTAATCTTTTCATATAGCAAGTATTACGAACAGGTTGTTAATAAACTGTAGGTATTAGAAATGGAAATTTGATCTACAAAACGTGAGCTATAAGTTTGAAAACAGGGTAAATTGAGATATTTGATATTTAAGAGAGTATTAAACTTAATAAGGTTTATCATATTCTCATGTTTCTTTT
>Ga0307509_10003828_pt1 | contig 22311 bp, 20 predicted proteins | sample 10_EM_MG_FD_202245 | JGI IMG/M metagenome (GOLD analysis project Ga0307509, IMG submission 202245) | Populus trichocarpa ectomycorrhiza microbial communities from riparian zone in the Pacific Northwest, United States - 10_EM | ecosystem: Host-associated > Plants > Roots > Unclassified | place... | reverse complement strand
ATGTAAAATATATTGTGACCCGGGTGACCAAGGTCAGAAACAGGTAAAGGGGGGACCCTTCGCTTATTTCAGTTATCTCAGGAAGAGTAGGTACTGCGTCTGGTTGCGTCCTGAGGATTAGGTGCTGCGTCTGGTTGCGTCCTGAGGATTAGGTGCTGCGTCTGGTTGCGTCCTTAGTGTTAGGGGTGCGCCCGGTGCGTCCTGAGTGTTAGGTGTGCGCCCGGTGCGTCCTGATTCACGATTGACGTTCTGTGCGTCAGGTGCGTCTGACGCACAGGACGCCCAGGACGCAGGCTAGTATTTTTGCTGATGTGGGCTTAGGAGTTGTTTGTGGGTAGCTAGTAAGGCAGGGTTGTACAGGTATGATACCCTCCAGATCGGTTAGTGTTCAAAATGTGAACGCCAAAGGCACAATCTATTCTATGTGAATAATACTGCACTTGTGCGAGGGGGGTTGCATGGCATGCTAAGTCAGGAGGTATAGCGCAGATTGGTAGGAGTTCTGGTTCTTATTCTTCTATGCGAGGTGGGCAGTAGCAACTATATTTATTCAAAAGTGCGTACTTATATATGTGAGAGAAATATAGGGAAAACAATGTAAGAAACATAAGTGCAAACATGTTTGACTCTCAAAACCTTACAAGTAAATCCCAAATAATGTTCATGAATCCATGAGTGTGTAAGGAGATTATTAGAAATATCATGACCAGGAATGGTGCATAAGAGATGCATAAACAAATGTAAAATCCTGAATACCCGATAGGAAACCACATGATAAATTCTCAAATTTAACCTTGAAATAAACAATAAAACACCATAATATATATCTTAGCTGTAGTAATGTAAGCGGTAGACTGGCGTAGCCAAAACATAAACTAAGTAAAGAAATACACAGTAGTGTCATGAAATATACTAGGAAATATACAGAAAATTTCAACAGTTAGGACCCCGAATTTTTACAAGGCTAGTGACAATGATCATCGGTTGAGCCGCTATTAACCCAAACCAGGGTACTTTTCCTTCAGCTCATTTTGGGGTTTAGAAAAATTCAAAAATTGATAGTATGGTCCAAAGCTTTACAAGTATCTTGCCAAATGTCCACACATAATCAACAAATTTTCACCTGCTGTTATGGGATATTGCAAAGTTGAGATTCAAAACAGCTCTCAGCCTTGCCAATTCCCATCCAAAATGGTCATAAATTGCGTCAGGATTATTGTACAAGCTATAGCTGTCTTGATAATTCCTCAGCCTGTTTACAGGGCTCCAATGGGCTCGGAAGGAAGGGTCAGGAAATTGCCTCACATCTAGGAATTTTTCGTTTGAATTGGGTTATTAGATCAGATCGGTGGTCGGGTGGACGTGAATATGGCTGTTTCAGTAGAAAATCCTATACTACCGGTAATTTTTGTCTCCAGCCTCATCGCGAGTATAGCAAATGCCTCATCCGATAGTACCGATATAGTAGCCAAAAGCATTATGACAACCTCACACCAGCTCCAGTGGCTTACTGAGTAGTATCTCCTCTGGCACCATAAGAATGAGTGGACCTGCTGCCCTGCCTTAACACCAGCAGACTCCCTCCTTTCTTCTATTAAACTCCGCTATCCTTCCCGCCCTAGGAATCGCATCAGCCAATTTACTCCCTAACGCCTCATTTTCCACTGTGTAAGCAATAAAGAGCGCAAGATGTCTCAGTACGCAATCAATGATTGCACCAGCTTTTCAAATAAAAGCAACACGCCTGGTGCGAGGAACAGCCATATCAATACCGAAGATCAGCCTGAACTCTTGACCTGGTTATCACCCCTGGATCCTGGCTCACGGCATTGGGACATTCAAGAACGCCGTGTCAGTGATGTCGGAGAATGGCTCATACAAACTGAGCAATTCAGGAAATGGTGCGGATTGGGTATGGAAGGTGATGTTGATAGAGCCGTTTTATTTTGCTATGGAGATCCGGGGGTCGGAAAGACATTTATCAGGTGGGAAGAGCTCTTCGCTGGGGAAGGAAGAAAATAAGCCGGTGCTAACGAGTCGCGGCGACAGTTCGCTAGTAGTGGACAGACTGTGTGATCGGGACAATGGGAAAAACACTCCCGTTTCCTGTTTTTACTTGAATTTCGCAGCCCGAGGGGAGCAGTCCGCCTCCAATGTGCTCGGTTCCTTGTTGAAACAGATAATTAGCGGAATGGAAAGGGTTCCGGAGGAAATAGCAAATGCCTTTGGACGGCAGAAAACGACTATTGGTGGACGTAGACCGCAACTCGCCGATATCATGAAGATGCTGCAGGCAATTACGTCCTCACAGCCCACATTTATGTGTCTTGATGGCCTAGACGAATGCAGCCGAGAGCAGCGGTCCAGGCTCCTTGATTCCCTCAACCAAATCCTTGAGAGGTCCCCATGTGCTAGGATATTCGCGACGCGAAGGCCATATATACGGGAGGAGGTTGAACGGCGTCTTGCTGGACAAGTGACCAGTGTCTCTATAAGTCCCAAAAGAGGGGATATCACTAGGCTCCTTTGTGTCAGACTTGGCGAGGACGAAACTCTAGATGCTATGGAGAGACTGAAAGCAGAGATCCTGAAGAAGATTCCCGAAAATATGTCAAAAATGTGCGTGGGGCAGGCAATACAGAGAACTCCATCCCGAATTATTTGCTAATAGACACATTTAGGTTTCGACTAGTTTCCTTATATATCAACGCAATCCTGCAAGAATCAACAATCTATTTGAGACGAGAACAGCTTAACAAAATTGGTGATGGATTGCGGTGGGGAGATGTTTACGGTACCACAATAGAACGGATCATGGCGCAGAGTGGGAATAAACCGAAGCTCGTGATGGAAGCTCTCATGTGGATCAGTTACGCAAAACGGCAGCTGAAGCCGGATGAGCTTTGCTAAGCCGTAGGAGTTGAGTTAGGCTCCAAGGATTTCAATGCCGGAAACGTCCCTTCAATATCGGCATTAGTGAGCTGGTGCCAAGGGCTTATTGTTGTGGAAAGGGGACCATCAAGAGTGCGACTAATCCACTTTACTCTAAAAGAGTATCTCTCGTTCCGTCCAGATATTTTCAACAAATCTCACTCGAAAATGGCAGAGGTCTGCTTGACATACCTGAATTCCAAACTGGTCAAGGCCCGTTCAGCCGTTTTCCAAGCTGAGTTCTGGGAAACACCCTTTCTAAATTATTCCTCTCGTTACTGTGGAGTCCACGCAAAAAGAGAAACTTCGAAGTCTATCAGGTCACTTGCACTAGAGCTGTTTCAAGGATACGAGAGACATATATCGTCCAGATGCCTCCTCGCACAGACATATATTCAGGATGCTTGGCTCTTTGGCAATAGATCTAATGTCGGGTTCGGTGGACTTCACTGCGCATCCTTCTTTGGAATTGTTGAGTTCGTAACTGCTTTAACAGGGATGGGATGTTATGATATCAACGCAAGAGATTCTCTGGGGTATACGCCGCTTACATGGGCGGCTCGGAATGGACATGAGGATGAGGTCAAGACACTTCTCGAGTGGGAAGAGGTCAACCCCGGAATGGCAGACAAGGAGGGTCAAACACCTCTCTCGAATGCCTGTCTGGGTGGACATGAGGGAGTGGTAAAAGTTCTACTCGCGCGCAAAGAGGTTAATACCAAAAGGCCAAATAAGAAGGGTAAAACTCCACTCGTGCTTGCTGCTGAGTATGGGCACGAGGGTGTGGCGAAGATATTACTCGGGCAGAAAGAGGTCAATCCTAGCATGCCAGATCATGACGGCCGAACGCCGCTCGCCTACGCCGCCCAGGGCGGACATGAAGCACTGGTGAAGGTATTACTCGGGCGTGGAGAGGTCAACCCCGACGAGTCAGATGTCATCGGCAGGACACCGCTAGGGTGGGCAGCTGAGGGTGGACATGAGGGAGTGGTGAAGATACTGCTCCAGCGGGAAGAGGTCAACCCCGAAAAGGCAAATGGCATCGGCAAGACACCGCTATTGTGGGCCGCTTCTAGAGGACACGAGGCGGTAGTGAAAATGCTACTTGCGCGCAAAGAAGTCAACCCCAACAACCCGGATCAGGACGGCCGAACGCCACTCTCGGCCGCTCTTGAGCCTGGACATGAGGGAGTGGTAAAAATACTACTGGCTCGCCATAAGTTCAACGCGGCCGGGCCGAGTTATAATGGTCGAACACCGCTCTCTTTCGCTACTCAGTATCGACACAAGGGAGCCATGGAAATACTACTCGCGCGGCGAGAGGTCAACCCTGACCAGCCAGGTTATAGTGGCCGAACGCCGCTCTCGTACGCTGCGCAGTATTGGCCGGAGGGGGTAAATCTTGCAATTAGGCTATGTTCGGTAGAGAGTGTATTGGGATTCTTATTCTTTCTACGTCTCCGGACGTGTCCTATATATGCACAAACTTGACTTTACAGAAAGAACTCTTCGTCCACAACACCCTCCACTATTTTCTCCTATCTTCGCTCCATCCATCCAACTCATCTGAAGTTTCCCGAAACTTCTATTCCCTGATCCCATCCTTTCAGTTTCATCCTCTTACACTGTTTCTTCTATCTTCCGTGATTCTTCACACTCCTAACATATTCGTCTGTTTCCTAACTCTCATAGTGCGACCCTAATATGTTCCATCTCCTGAGAAACCTTAAATCTCTGACCACTAGTCCTGCTAGTGCCTATGTCCAAAACATCTCCGGCGTTCCATCTTTAGCTAACGTTACAGCTCAACACACCATCATTCTTCTGATACCTTACTACCCAATCGTGCAACTGCTATCAAACCCAATTCATCTCAGCCATGTCCCATCACTGTTCCGACTATCTTCTTGGTATGGAATCTTCGTGAATTTTCAACAGTAAAGATATTACTCGGGCGGAAATATGTCAATCCCGGACAGCCATGCGATTACGGCCGGACACCGCTCTCGTATGCTGCTAGACACGGATGCTCAGAAGCTGTAGAAATACTACTTGCGTGGGAAGGTGTCAGCCCCGATGAGCAAAGTCATGGCGGCCGAACACCGATGTCGTTTGCAGCTCAGGGTGGATGTGTGAATGTGGTAAAAATACTACTCGGGCGGAAAGACATCGACCCCAATAAGCCAGACAATCATGGCCGAACACCTCTTTCGTATGCGGCTGGGAGAAGTCCCCGGAGTGTATCTGAGCGAGTAGTTAGAATGCTACTCGGGCGAGAAGAAGTCAATTCTGATAGACCAGACAATCACGGCAGAACACCTCTTTCGTATGCAGTTGAGGGTGGGGACCGGCGTGCAGCTGACCGAGTGGTAAGAATACTACTCGGGCGAGAAGATGTCAATCCCGATAAGCCAGACAATTATGGTCGGACACCGCTTTCTTACGCGGTTTGGCACCGAGATGAGGAAGTGGTGACAACACTACTCGGAGTGAAAGAGGTCAACCCCGACAGGCCAGATAATGACGGCAGAACACCGCTCTCGTATGCAATATGGGGCGGAAATGAGGGAGTGGTGGAAATACTACTCGGGAATGAAGAGGTCAACTCCGACAAGTCTGATTGTGACCTCAGAACACCACTCTCGTATGCTACTGAGGGAGGGCGTGAGCGATCGGTGAAAGCACTACTCGCGCGAGAACAGGTCAATACCAACAGGCCGGATAATGGTGGCCAAACACCGCTCATGTTGGCAGCTAGAACGGGCTATCCGAATGTTGTAAGGCTGCTACAGCCTTATAAAACGGTTGTCCGTAGAGCCGTTTGAGGCCTAGGAGGGACCACTTCGTGGGAATCATCATCATTCCTTCCATTTCGCACTCGGCCACTCACGTAAGTTGGACCTCACCTTTCCTTAGTGAAGCAAATCCTATCACATAGCATGTAACACAGGTCTGCGGCTCCGCTCTAGCTCAGACAGGTGGTGATTTGTTGGTTTTTGTTTATGAAGGACAGTAGTCTTGCTGGTGGGGCGGAATAGTTCTACTATTGTGATAAGGTTGATTGATATAGTTTGAGGTTTCAATCCTGTCTTACTTAATTTTCCTCTTGCTGTAAATTCATGCCTGGGGCTGTTGTTTTATATTGTTCTGCTTCTTTGTCCTCACTCCCTCTTCCTCCCACCCTCCCACCTAAGTGATGCATCAACTATATATATATTTGTAGGGTATTCTTTTTATAAATAACATAAGCGGTGTATAATAGCACCAAGATTTTTGAACATCTATATAATTACCGTACCTAATTGATATGGCTTAATGAGTAGTGCCCGCATTGCAGTTGGCGGATACCTACCAGCTACCCCAACTATAGCCTTGAGCATTGAGGATATTCATATCGCTTATTAGTCTCAATCGTCCTGCAATCAACCGGCCAGAATAAAACATAATGGGGGGAAAACAGTGCAGAGGATGCACGATCGTGAATTCACAGGGAAGTATTCTCCTAGATGGAAGTGGAGTTGATGCTACCGCCTGCCCACCACCCTAGCAATAGAAGTGCAAGAAGGGCAGGAAAGACCATCCAGGGTCCAATTACTGGGGGCCAGGCAATCATAGATCTCTTTCCCAATCATGGCTCCGGTATAAGAATCTATCAGCGGGGCTCAATACTAATGCTATCAATTCTGCAGCAGGGGATCGTCGAAAATTGCCTTGCCTTGTCTTTAGACTTCAACGGCGATGGGGATCTAGAGTTCATTACGGGGCAGGGCGGGGCGGGTTTCCACTCGCAAGGCCCGCCGTTACACGGGGCCGGGGGGGTATTTTTGGGGTGATCACCGATCATTCCCCGAACTGGGCCCCGTTTCTCCCCACCTATTTTAACGGGGGCCCGTCTGGGGAATGGGCGGGGCAGGGGCAGGGGCCGGGAACCCCAAAAAAACACACCCCGCCCCGGGCCGTTCAGCGGGGCGGGGCGGGGAATGGGGCCGGGGGCCCGCGTTTTTCGGGGCCCCGGAGGCCCCGTAACGAACCCTATGGGGACCTGATACACGACGAGTGATGAACTGTGAAACGAAACGCCAAGCAACTCACAAGATGACTCCAGTGCGGGGAAAATATTTTCACTAACTACAACAAGAGACTCTCGCTCAACAAAGGCTCCACGATGCTCACTCTAACTCAATTAACCAATGGGCGAAAACAGGAGTATATATCAACAATCATACCCAATCCCCCAGCAGCCAGCCGGCACGCCTATACTAGGCCATGTGAGTCTCTCCTTTCCATTGTGAGCACTTCCGGATTAACAAAAGGAAAACACTTTCCCACCTCTGTGCTTCCAGCTCTTTCTGGCTCACCTCATAGTACTTCTGCTTTTCTCCCGGCTTTGCCGAAAGCTGCCCGATCCCAAAACTATCGCGCATTCCTGCATTCGCATTGCTTTCCACAAATATGCCCGAAGCCAAAACATCTGCCCAAAGCCAAAAAAGGAATCCCGCAAGCCAAACCCATGCCTGAATTCTCAGTGTATCTCCAAAGACAAACCTATGCCCAAAGCCGGAACCATATGCCTGCATCCTCAGCGCATTTCCCAAGCCCGACAAGCCCACTCCCGAAAGCTAAACGAACAACAAAGAAAGTATCAAGAGAGTATGATGAGCATCGTTTCCAACACTTATAAGGGCCCGTCTATTGATAGACGACCGTCTACCACCGCAGCCGATAGATATACCGCATTAGTCACTTGCGCCTGATAAAAATTTGGGTTACTCCCCGGTTCCCCTGCGCGAGAAGATCAAGCACGTGACTAATATTACGATCGGCCGCTCTGGTCGCACTTCGAGGGGGTGGCGACCGCTAAGCGAGGCTTCACCACTGAAGGGGTACGGACAAGTTAGGTGGCGTTTACCTACTGTAGCGTGCCGGCTAGAGTCTGGGATTTGCAGGCAACGTTAAGTCTTAAACCTCTCTCTAGTGACAAGAAATTAGAATAGTCGAAAATTAAGTGAACACTTTTGGCTCGTCTATCGGAAAATGATGCTGGCTGACACGCCACAGTCTAGTTTTATCACAAAATCTCATAACCAAACAGTTAGGTGGGCGGGCCCTAACAGGAATGCCATCTAGGGTTGAAAATAGAGGCCACAGAGCCCACAACTCGGTGCGGTTACGTCGATTGGCGAATTGGAGAGAGGATGAAATGGTGGTATTCTTTTGTGCGGTATTGTCCGCCGTGCCCGAAGAAGTGGAGTGTGATACGATACCGGTACGATATCTATATTCCACGGCAAAGAGAGTCCACTATATAACACGAACCATCTCCTCTACACCTCCGGCGATTGAAATCTCAACACCAGGGAAATCATCGTGAGATCAACCACCCCCCCCTCTCCTCCCCCTTGATGGCTTCTGCCTAGGGGAGTGATGTTATCACTACTCTCCTCCCTTTAGGGGTCATGCCCCTTCCTCCATGGGGTTCTTGTTCCCGATCATCGTTGACTCCCACTCATGAAGTTCGGTTCTCCCCTCCTTACCCCGCACTTCCTTTGCACCTCGCTTAGGATTTTGCACGTTCAGCAACCCCGCTCCCTTCGTTTATGGTTGGCGCTGCTGTCTTCCAAGCCCTTTGCGAAGTACTTCACCATTCGATTATGGCTGCCCTGTCAGGGAACGCTTCGGTCAGTAACGTCACAGCCTCATCTTTCGTTCTGCTGTCAGAGAAGCATCTGCCGCAGTTGCTCTAGTCAGTCTTTTCTAGTGTTTGGGTTTACCTTCCTCTATCCTCCTCTCTGGTCTTCATCCCATTGCTCAGTTACAGCTACACTCACTCTCTCAGCTGGCACCTTACTGCCCCAATTTGGCCTGCACCCTACTGCTCCTTCCCCACCATGGCTCGCACGCTGCTGCCCCCCCTCCCTCGGTCGATCTTCGGTCACTATACAAAAACACACCTCAGTTACGCCCATCCTCCTGGCCGTCGCTAATGCAGCTATGGCACACCCTCCATCCACCTTTCCTATCCTGCCACCGGGCATCGCTTTGTCCCTCGGTACTGCTCGTGTATGCAGGTCCAAACTCCCACTCCCTAGCCTAGGCTGACATGCGTAACTTATCAGACATAATTTTCCTTTGTGAGGGGTTTATTTATTCCCTTTGTTCACACTTTGTAGATGTCACTAAGAGTTCTCCTCTCCTTCCTGCTTGCTTCTTTCCTGTTTAATTTCCTTCATATGTACGACTATATTCATAGGATCTAGATGGGTGACAGGCGAGATGTGCCGTTGGTCTCATACCAGAGGGACTTGGGGGTTTGGATATTTCCTGGGGTGAGGAGGAAAGGGTTTTTGTTGACCATATCGATAAGATGCATGCTTTCTTTGTACCTTAATACAACAAATGCAATTGATTCAAAAAAAAAAACAAAAAAAAACAAAAGAGCCCACTATATAACGAGAATACCAGTATAAATAATCACTGTCCTATAAAAATTCTATCTTTGCTTTCACATCGTTATGGGTTACCGTAGACTACTATTAGATTTCTGGTTATAGAGCATACCGATAAGACCCTGTTATCCGGCGGGACGGATCAGGTGCCAGGGAGCCAGCCGCAAGCTCCATTATTTAGCAGATGCTCACGCCCAATGGAGACGAACTCCAGCCCCTCCTAGTGTGAGTTTGTTCCAAACCACCTAGAACCTAGATTTACTGGTGTTTCTCTGTGGCGCTGCCCCACGGTAGGGCTTGCGGGTTTGGCGGATTTGCCTTGGCGATGTGGCAACACGCCACAGCCTGGCGCCATCCCGCATTAGAGGCTGAGTGTTCGGTTACGTCGCCAATGGCGGGAACATGGGGCCGCTAAGATAACTTTATCCCATTAATCTGAGAAGGAGCTCCGAGTCACCAATGTTTGCGCAAAGCTTTACCGAGACACCCAAAGTTAGACGCGGTGTCGAGGGTAACGCCTTGCTAATGAGGTCTTGAGTTTATTAGGAAGGTTAAGTCACGTAGTGCAAAAGCTTGGGTGGGGGATGTCTAGCTAACCTTGGTAAACATAAAGACTCCTCGCGCAAAAAAAAGAAAGTCTGTCCCGACCTTTACCAATACTAGAGTTACTAGGACGCCAACTAGTGCCACGAAGCCCACTTCTGAACAGCGCTCCCGGCGTGTATGTATCACACAGGTCCGGGACAGACTTTTTCTTGGGCGAACAGGGAACTACTCGAGTACCGTACTAGTAGGTAGAATACAGGTATTGGGTGGGCAATATTAGAAGATTTCATAACCGAATGAAACACTATTGTTCGGCTTACGGAAGGTCCTGGTATATAGCGCTCCTAGGCCACTTGGTTTTTGGTGATAGCAGCGGCGCCGAAAAGTGAGTAAGTTACAAGTACCACCACTTGTACTCGTACGATATAACTTTATAGTTGAACTTGGAATTCTTGTCAAGATACGGTTTTCTACTCGTACTCGAGTGCTGAAAGGAGTGGTCTTGGCACTATTTTGTTCGCTAAGTTACCGTAGAATCTGGTGAAAGTCGGACAGCGCTAGCGACTTGCTTCCGAAGAGCGTTGAGCTACCGTAGTTGGTGGGTTTGCCGTGCTCAGCTAACTTTGAACTTCAGCTATGGTACCGGCAATGAGTTTTTACGGAGGTACAGCGCTTATGTTTTGTATCTTCCACAGGCGAGATTTGCTACTCTTACACCCTGTGGAACATACAAAACTTAGGAGCTGTACCTCCGCACTCCACACGTGCACCTACCTCATATACTAGCCACACACCTGTCGCTAGCCTTGCATTGGCTCTCAGTCCGACTTTAACTAGATTCTCCGGTATCGCCACTCCTATCGGAGGAATTAAATTTATTCGAGGCTAGAATAGAAGTCGGGTATGATAGTCTACACCCCCCCTAGCTGTCCTCATTTTAATTCAAGTATTGATGCCAGAATTGGTCTACTGAATTGGTCATTTTTATTGTGAAATGGCAGCGCAGGATCACATTTTCGGTCCGACTACCGGTAGAGTGGTTGTGAGAGAACTTCGGTCATATCGCCTAGGAAAGTTTAGAGTATGATATGGTGCCTGGACAAAACCAACCGCGCACCGACGATTGATAGCAAGGCAACATTGCTCGTCACTCTGCGCTTCCAACACCCCCCAAAGAAATTTCACTAGATCTAATAGTAGTATCTAACTTACTATGTATTCTACTGTGAATTTACATTTTTTTTTTTTTTTTTGGTTTTCATGATACTGGGGTTGGTAGGGGAGTGTTGTTGTGATAGCCGGAGTTTTTCATGTTCGTTGATGCGCGGTTAATTTTGTCCACTGACCATACTGTCAATGCTGATGGTGTTTGTAGTTTCCACCAAAGAAAAAAGGTTTTGTACTTGTAATGTAGGTCGCTTGGGCTACACTAAGTAACGATCCCGCATGGGTCATTCCCCAGCCGACACACAAGAAGTTATCGTAACTCGCTGCGAGGGCAGTAATAGGCGAGGGGTGCGATATCTTAGTAATAAGAAGCCTGGATACCTCGGATCGTAGAATTTGTCCCAACATGGCAACCAGAAGAATCACGCTAGTTACACACGGTTCGTGCGGCTGCTTTAACCCCAACAGCACCCCCGCTTTTCTTCGACTAGGCCCACTTTCTTCCTATCACAAGAATACCATCAACTAAAAATATCTAGAAGCCCCTCCATTCCAACAGTACGAGCGATAAACAGTGGAAGATGCCTCAATATACCGTCAATGTCAGCACCACGCTCCCCGGTCATGGGAACACCTCTGATGTGTGGAATACCGATACTATTACCGACGATCGGTCCCAACTTCTAGCCTGGTTATCACCACTGAATCCAGGCTTGCGGCATTCGGACATTCAAGAACACCGTGCCGATGGTGTCGGGGAATGGTTCTTAGAAAGGGAAGAAATTAGAAGATGGTACGCTGGTAGTGAGAGAAGGGAAAGTGAAAGCGCTGTGCTGTTTTGTCATGGAGGTATCGGGGTCGGAAAGACATTTATTAGGTAACATGGATTTTTCACTGTGGAGAGAAGGAAGCGAGCCCATGCTAACAGGTCGTGATGATAGCTCTCTGGTGGTGGACAGGCTATGCGATCAGACCAGCAGACAAACCACGGCCGTTTCTTGTTTTTACTTGGACTTCGCAGCACGAAGGGAGCAATCTGCGACCAATGTGCTGGGCTCTTTGCTAAAGCAGGTGGTGGGTGGGATGGAAAGAATTCCGGAGGAAATATCGCGGGCCTTTCAACAGCACGCGACGACCATTGGCGGGCGTAGACCCCAACTAAGTGATATCATTAAAATGTTGCAGCTCATCACATTCTCGCGGCGAACATTTATGTGTTTTGACGGCCTAGACGAATGCTCGGGAGTTCAGCGAGCCAGGCTCCTTGATTCTCTTCAACAAATCCTTCAGAAGTCCCCGGGTACCCGAATATTCGCAACCGGAAGACCCCATATTCGGGCTGAGGTCGAAAGGCGTCTGGTTGGACACGTCAAAAGTGCCTCTATAACTCCAATCAGAAAGTATATTACCGAATTCCTTCGGATTAAACTCCACGAGGACGAAAAACTCGATGCTATGGACGAGGGTCTCGAGGCGGATATTCTAGAGAAGGTCCCCGAAAATGCATCTGATATGTGAGTAGAGCCAATGGCGCAGAGCACCATACCCCGGTTATCCGCTAACAAGAATAATTAGTTTTCGCCTAGTTTCCTTGAATATCGAGACAATCTTGCGAGAACCAAACATTTATCGGAGACGGAAAAGGCTTAACAAAATGACCGATGGATCGGGGTGGAAAGACGCCTATGGTGCGACGATTGAACGGGTGAAGGCACAGGACGAGGGTACATCAGGACTCGGTATGGCAGCTCTGATGTGGCTCAGTCTTGCGGAGAGGCCGCTAAGGGCCGATGAACTCTGTCACGCCTTAGCAGTTGAGCTAGGCTCTAAGGTTTTTGATGCCGGCAACGCCCCTTCGATCTCGACATTGGTGGGCTGCTGTCTAGGGCTTATCACTGTGGATAACGAGGCATCGACTCTGCGACTCATCCACCCTACCCTGAAAGAGCATCTTTCCACCAGTACCGATATTTTCAATAGACCTCACTCGACAATAGCGGAGATTTGCTTAACCTATTTGAATTCCGAACAAGTCAAGAGAATTCCAGCCGATCACTCCCTCAACATCCGTGATACTCCTTTTCTAGAATATTGTTCTCTATACTGGGGAGCCCATGCGAAAAGGGATCTCTCGGGCGACGGAAGATCACTTGCACTAAGGTTGCTTAAGCATTACGATAGCCACATATCCGGCAAGTTGCTTTTAAAGCAAGTCAAATATTCGAATCGCAGGGGCTGTGCCAGCAGCTCTGGTAGCGACCCACATAGCAATATCAGTTTCCCCTTCAGCGGAATACACTGCGCATCCTTCTTTGGAATTAAAGTGGTTTTTCATGATCTGATGGCGATGGGGCGCATGGTCAACCCACGAGATACTCGAGGGTCTAGTCCCCTTGCATGGGCTGCTCGCAATGGGCATGAGGAAGTAGTGGAGATACTTATTGGGAAAGGGTTCCCGGTCGACGAACCTGATTATTCCGGCCTGACACCGCTATTATATGCCGTTTGCTATGGGCATGAGCGAGTGGTGGAGGCACTACTCACCTACTCTTTCGACCCCGACATGCCAGATGTCCGCGGGAGAACACCGCTCTCGTACGCTGCTCAAGATGGAATTGAGGGAGTAGTAAAAATACTGCTCGAGCGGCAAAAGGTTAACCCAGACAAGGATGATCTCTCCCGAAATACACCCCTCTCGTTTGCAGCTAGGAGCGGGTATGACGGAGTGGTGAAAATACTGCTTGGACGGGCTGATGTCAACGCCGACCAGCCAAATCTTGACGGCAAAACACCGCTCTGGTATGCGGCTTCTGGTGGACATGAGGAAGTGATAAAAGCATTACTCGGCCGGCAAGATGTTAGCCCCGACAAGCCGGACAAAGATGGCCGAACGCCGCTCATGTGTGCTGCTTCGGGTGGGCATGAGGCAGTTGTTAAAATACTACTCGGGCGAGAGGGAGTCAACCCTAACAAGCCAGACAACCAAGGCCAAACACCGCTTATGCTCGCAACTAGGAATGGCTTTCAGGAGGTGATAACTCTTTTACGGCCCCATGAGGGTGAAACCCCGGCTCAACCCGAGGCCCAGGAGTCGCCACCTCATTGAAACCACTCCGATGCCTTCTCCTTCGTCGTGTGTTGCTCACGGAAATATCTCTTCGACATCGCCCTTTGCAAGAGGCCCCTGAGCCAGGTATGCACAGGTATGCTATCGCCCTCTCAGTCTAACTTGTTCAAGTGAGGAGGATTCATCGATTGATTTTTCCAAACCGCGGCGGTCTTGTCGGTGTGAAGGTACGGTTTCATTATTGTGAAAAGGTTCAGTTTATAGCTTTAGATTTCAATCATGCATTTAATTTTTCCCGAGTTGCAATTCCTTTCCTGCGTCTTTTTCTTTCTCCTTCTCCTTTTCCTTTTCCTTGCTTTCTTGGGTTGTTTTTCTTCCTTTTGTTTCTTGTTTTCTTAGGTTGTTTTTTCCCTCTCTCCCATCGCTCCCCCCAACCTGTTAGTGACAACTGGGCTATATATAGGGCATTTTTTTAGATAGAGGAAGAACGCTCTACGATAGCGCAAGTGTTCTTGAGGTGATTGTAAACAATTATATAAAGCTGGTATCAAGGATAGGGGGCTGGTTATTATAAAGGTTGTGGCTTAAGGAAGAGTATGGCATCGCGCTCGGTGGATACCTACTACCTACCCACCCCCGCTATAGGCGGGCGCACGTTCGGGGATTGAGCAAACAAGCCTCATGTCACTTCTTAAACTCACTCGTGTCGCGATCAACCCGACGGCATTACAGTAAACATGCCAGCAGGAACCACGAAGCGGATAAACTGTGGTGCGTATGCAAACAATGAAGCCAGGTGCTCACCCCCCCCCACAGTCATACCTGTCGTAATAGTGGCGGCAAAGGACACGGACGCTACTCAATAATCCAAGGAGCCTGTTCGGATGCGACGGTTCCGTTCCGTTGGCTTCAGGCTTATAAAAATGACCGTTTTCCCTCCGTCCCAAAATTCGAAAACAACTGTTTCTACAGGTAAAACGGTCACAAAACAGGACGGTTCCCCTCCCCGTTTTCGCCAAACAGGCTCCTAGCTCCTTCGACTCCCGTACCGATACTGGGGATAACCCCACCTAGGCTGGAAACAAAGCCAAAAAGAGAGCCCAAAGCACCGTAATATTCCGTCTACTAGTGAATCAGGCGAGGAGGGAAAGTGGGGTTAACGGTGGCTATCCCTGTGTCTGGTGGTGCAAGTTGGATTAGAGTTAGTGCGGCGCGACGTGACGAACGATGGTATGGATTGGGTGAGATTAGATTCCTGGTTAGCGAACATGCGGTTAAGGTAGGGTTATCTGTGATCGGTTTTGTAAAGGATGCCTTCGGTAATGAAATCTAGGGGACTAGAGGGGGTTGATTCGCAACTTCTGAGGATGCGGGTTAGGGGTGGGGTATGATAAAATGGTTTAATGCCTTAGTAAGCAAAAATAGCAGGAACTTTGTCTGGGAATTTCCAGCTTCAAATCGGCTGCATAAGTATCCATCCTTTAGGAGCTGAGGGAAAGGAGTTCTATGATACCAGTTCCATTGTTCACTTGGCATTCGGCTAGTGTTAATTTGCCTGGGACCTTCGTTCTCTGATCCCTTAATCTGTTTGTGCTGGTTTCGCAGCCTTTTAGCGTGGTATCGGCTACCGGTGGTATTGTCCGTGGAGAAAATTAACCGCGCATCAAAGAACAGGAAAAACTTCAGCCACGAGAACAGCGTTCCCTCACCAACAAGGGACCGTAAGCCTTGATTGGCGGTGTTCCTATTACATAGTAATGGATTTTATTGAATCACTAACCCCAATATCATGAAAATCAAAGAAATAAATTAAGGATGTAGATATACAGTAGAACGCTTAGCAGAAATTAATATTTGATCTAGAGAAATCTCTTTATGTAGTGTTGAACAAGCGGGATGATAAGGGGGGTTCCCTTGCCATCGATCGCTTGTGCGCGGTTAATTTTGTCCACTGACCATACAAAGCCACAAATACTGACGAAGAGAGGAGACGCCTCACCTGTAACTGTAGTGGCAAGGTATGTAAATTACTAAGATAGCCGCAAAGTCCACTGCCCTACAATCACCTCAACAACTATGGCAACTGTTGGCTAAATTTAGCGAAAATACAGAGTGCATTTGGCGCTGGCTAGCACCCCGTGAGCTTGATGGCATAGCCGACACTCAAGCACGATTAAGGCAGGATCTAGCTATCAAAAGTGGGGGTACTATTCGCCCAAAAAAAAAGTCTGTCCCCGACCTTTAGCGCTCTACACCCACCCCCCGCCGTGCATGGCTTAAAATCGGGGACGGACTTTTTTTTAGGCGAGTAGTGAGCCATTAGTGTCCCCAACGTGCCCCGGGCGAAACTAGCGGGGCGACAAACAAGGGTATTTAATGGGCAAATAAAAGTAAATCGCCAAGGTTATGGTTGCGAAACATTACGATACTCGCAACTGATCCTTGTTAGCCACTTACGCCGTTTCGCTGGGGGCAGAGTACGAGTACTTGTAGAGACTGGTGAATACAAGTCCCCCGCATGTGAGGAGCCACCAAAGGGGATCGTGGGGGCTGAGTTTCCCTCGCCAGAAACGCTAAATTGTGTTCGCTCTGCACACGCGGGGGGCTTGGATTCCATCAGTGCCCGAGGGCACAAAAAATCTTTGGACACACTTTGTGAAACCCTCGTGTGACCCAGCAGGTCTTCGCATGCTACGAAAGGCTTCTCATGGCAGACTCACTAAACGAGGGGTCAAAAACCCACTAGAGTCTAATCGACCTCGCGAAACCTGAAAACAAGAATACAGCTATGAGTGTGGGATACAGGCACCTGTCGCATGTTAGAATATTGGGTAGGCATCATAAGAAAATTCCTAGACTGTCACTTGTGAAGACAATCAGGCGTCGTTTTTGTGAATCGATTTACGGAGGTACAGCGTGTAAGTTTTGTAGGTTACACACAGGGGGTGAGGGCGACAGTCCTCGTTTGTGGAACCTACAAAACTTACACGCTGTACCTCCGTATGTCATTTGCTTGGTGCAAGGCGAGCGTTAGTTTGCATTGGGCCCTCGGTTTCTGATCCCTCATCCTATCTGTGCAGGTTTAGCCGAGTTTTAGCGTGGTTAATGAGGTAGGTTACCGGTCGCCCCAGGCATTCACCACAGATAATCTGGTGAGGCTCTTTTTCATCCTCAGATGTCAGAATAAAGTCTGAGTCAGCATTTCTCACAAATAACTTTTTTCGGTTAGTTATCCCTCCAAATAGATGACAAAGGTCTTAAACTGAAAGCCCCATGGTAAATATCAATGAAAATCCTACCCCTAAAGGGAAATCTTTACTCAAAGAAGCTCGTGTATTTCGCTACCTTTTATTTTATCTTCTTAGCGCGAAAACGATCTTCGCAAGATAATGCGGTATCGTGATGGAAATCTTTTTGCGACCCGACAGCCCCTGGGCTAGGGATAAAGTTATCATACAAGCCAGGGATTATTTTGGGGGTTAACCTAAATTAACTGTTCGGCAACTTCATCCCTAAAGTTATGCCTTACACAAGTACTCGAGTAAGTACCGTACACGTAGAAAACTTATCGCCAGTTGACACGCTTGAACTATTGATAATCAACGAAACTACTTGTGAAAAGGGACAAAACAGAGGAAGAGGATCAGAGATGCCACAATCCTCACTTGTGACTGTAGTGGGGAGGTATGTAAATTTCCAAGATAGCCGGAACGGTTACTTTAATCACCACCACAACCATGGTAACAGTTGGTTAAATCTAGCCAAAATACAAGACAGCCATGGATCAGGTTTCCTTCCTCCAATTACAGATACTAGGCATTTCTTATGGCGAAGCGGTGAGAAAATACTGTAGCGTAGCTATCGCAATGGTTGTGTCTCTTGAGGAGGTTGTGCCCATTGTCTTGGTACTTAATTTTGGTGCGACCTGGAGTTTTTCATACGATCAATCGCCCTCCACTCAGATTTCTTGAACTATGCCCCGCTTTTGTTTCACTGCCGAGAATTTCATCAACCAACGATACTCAGCAACTCCAGGTCTTCAACAGAGAAAGTAATAAACAGTCAAAGATGTCTCAATATACCATCAATGATAGTTCCGACTGCCTCAATACGACAAATTCTTATAATACTTATGTGTCGAACAAGTATACCTTTGCTGATGAACGGTCTCAACTCCTAAAATGGTTATCACCATTAGATCCGGGCCTACGGCATTGGGATATTCAAGAGCGGCGCGTGGAGGATGTCGGAGAATGGCTCATCCGAACCGAGGAATTCAGAAGATGGTGCGGACTGAGTGGGGCAGGTGAAGGTGACAAGGCAGTTCTATTTTGTTATGGAAATCCGGGGGTCGGCAAGACGTTTATCAGGTAATGAAGGCCATTGTTTGTAGAAAGAAATGAACCAGTACTAACAAGAGGCGATGGCAGTTCCCTCGTAGTGGACAGACTGCACGATCAGACCAGGGGACTCAACGCGACGGTTACCTGTTTTTACTTCGACTTTGCAGCGCGAAAGGAGCAGTCTGCGACCAATGCGCTAGGATCCTTGCTGAAGCAGATGATAGGCGGAACGAGAGAGATTCCGGAGGGAATACGGCGAAGTTTGCGAGAACAGCAAGAGGCCGCGGGTGGGCGTAGACCGCAACTCAATGATATCGTGAGGATGCTGCAACTCATCACGTCCTCACAGCGCACATATATTTGTATTGACGCATTGGACGAATGCACGGCCGCGCAGCGATTCAGGCTTTTTGATTCCTTGAAGGAAATCCTTGCGAAGTCCCCAAGCGCTCGAGTTTTCATAACCGCAAGACCCCATATCCGGAGCGAAATTCACAACCGCCTCGCTGGACGAGTGGCAAGTCTATCTGTAAGCCCTAGCAGAGACGATATTGTTAGTTACCTTCGTGTCAGACTGGCCGGGGACGAAACGCCGGATGCTATGGATGAGATTCTAGAGGCGGAAATCTTGGACAGGATTCCCGAGAATATATCCCAAATGTGAGTGGGGGAAATTATGCCGAGAATGCCATTCCACTTTATTGGCTAACAGATATGTCTAGGTTTCTACTCGTTGCTTTAAATATCGACGCAATCTTGCAAGAATCAACCATATATCGGAGACGGGAACGGCTCAGCGAGATAACAGATGGATTGGGGTTGCGAGATGCCTACGGTGCGACGATAGATCGGATCAAGTCCCAGGATGGGGACAAATCGAGACTCGGGATGGAAGCTTTGATGTGGATTAGTCATGCGGAACGGCCGTTGAGGGCCGATGAACTTTGCCATGCCCTGGCAGTCAAGCTAGGCTCTCGGGATTTTAATGTCGAGAACGTCCCTTCGATGTCGACTTTAATGAGCTGCTGTCAAGGGCTTATCACTGTGGACAAGGAGGCATTAACGGTGCGACTGGTCCATTTTACTCTCAAAGAGTATCTTTCTGCTCGTCTCGATATTTTCACCAGACCTCACTCGTCAATAACAGAGATATGCTTGACCTATCTGAATTCCAATCTGGTCAAGGCCCTTTCGCCTGGTTCCTCTCCCGACACCCTTGACACATCGTTCCTAGAATATTGTTCTCGACACTGGGGAGTTCATGCGAAAAGGGAACTCTCCGACTATTCAAGATCAATTGCGCTGGAGCTGTTGCATAATTATGATGGCCACACATCGGTCAAATCGCTTCTAGGACAAGTAAGGCACCTGGATCACAAGATGCAGAGTACGAGTTTCCAATTCAGTGGACTGCATTGCGCATCCTTCTTCGGCATTGTAGAGGTAGTTGCCGCTCTGATTGACATGGGAAGTTATGGTATCAACGAAGGGGATTTTTGGGGGGAGACTCCGCTTGCGTGGGCTGCTCGGAATGGCCATGAGGGAGTGGTGAATATACTGCTCTTGCAGGCCGAGGTCAACCCCGACAAGCCAAATAACTACGGCGACACACCACTGTTGCAGGCCGCGGCTCGCGGCCATGATGATGTCGTAAAACTACTACTTGCGCGGGAAGAGGTTAACATCAACAAGCCAGGTCTGTTCGGTTACACAGCGCTTTCACGTGCTGCGAGGGGTGGATATGAAGACATCGTGAAAGCACTACTCGAGCGCGAGCAGGTTAACCCGGACAAGCCGGATGGTGACGGCGACACACCGCTCTCACATGCCGCTCAGGGTGGGCATGAAGGAATAGTTAAAATACTACTCGAGCGGGACGATGTTGACCCAGACAAGCCCGATAATTACCGCGACACACCGCTCTCACATGCCGCTCAGGGTGGGCATCAAGGAATAGCTAAAGTACTACTCGAGCGGGATGATGTTGACCCAAACAAGCCCAATAATGACGGCGACACACCGCTCTCGCATGCCGCTCAGGGTGGGCATGAAGGAATAGTTAAAATACTACTCGAGCGGGACGATGTTGACCCAGACAAGCCCGATAATTACCGCGACACACCGCTCCGGCATGCGGCTGGAGGTGGACATGGAGATGTCGTAAAAATTCTACTCATGCGGGATGAGGTCAACCCCAACAAGCAAAACAATCATGGTAATACACCGCTCACGCTTGCTGCACAGCGTGGATATGAGGATGTGGTAAGAATACTGCTCACAAGGGAAGAGGTCAATCCCGAGCTGTCCGATGATGATGGAGATACACCACTCTCATGTGCTGCCTACGGTGGAAGTGAGGGAGTTGTAAAAATACTGCTTGAGCAGGAAAGGGTTAACCCCGACAACCCAAATTATGATGGCCAAACGCCCCTCTCCATCTCTGCTCAGTATGGACACGAGAGACTGGTCGAAATACTACTCGGGCGGGAAGAGGTCAACCCTAATAAGCCTGATAATAACGGCCGAACACCGCTCATGTACGCATCTATGAATAACCATCAGAAGGTGATTGAACTGCTACAGCCTCACGAGTGGGCAGCCCATGGCCCGCCCTCAGCCATAGGAGACACCACGCATTCGAAATAATTGTCATTCCTGTCCTGCCATACCGCGCCCCCTTATGGAAGCTGCCCCTGAGCATTGCCCCCTGCAGCGGAAGGAAATCTCATGTCATGAAAGCCCAAATATTATTGTCTGTTATCACCCCTGTCTGAAGCCCCCTGTCAAACTTATTCCTGGGAGGATACCAGTTTCTGTTTATCGAGGTCTGGCCGGTGGGATGCAATATGTTTATTGTCTTAGGGGGGTTCAGTTCATGGCTTGCACCTTTTGCCTAATTTACCCAATTCTCCTCATGTTCTAGATCCTTTCGTGAATCTTATTCTTTTTATCCTGTACGATTTTTTATTTCTTCTCCCCTTCTTTTCCTCCCCCTCACACTCTTCCGGGGATAATTCAATTCCCGGAGTCATTGATAAGCTGTATATATAGTGCTCTTTTTCTTTTTCTTTTTTGATAGAGTAGAAGAGGTGTGTGATAAAGGAGCAAGAACCCCCAAGGCGATTGTAAATGATATCCTGACCTTACCCACAATAGGGCAGTTACCACATAGGTGTGGATTGACTAGTGGTACCATATTGCACTCGACGGATACATAATAGCTAACTGCGTGATAGATGTGAGTAGAGCAAGTGCCAGTGACCCCAAGCAGCAAGCCTGACCGGCTTTGCACCCGGTCGGATTGATGCAGGCTCTTCCAGAGGTGACTGGGCCAGACCTCGGGAAGGCGGCTTGCTAAAACGAAAGGCTCCCCCGGCAATTCTTGCCCGAATGGTAACGTTGTTTGTGATAGTGACACTCTGATGGCAGCTCGCTCACAACCCAATGATGACTGGGGTAGCGTAGGTAACGGCGCGAAGCACGGAGAAAAGCACGTCGGTGGTGGTTCTGGTATGTGATGGTAACGATGTGGATGTTCGATGTACGATACAGGAAGCTCTCTACTAGTAGCTCAAACTAGATACAGAAGAGAGCGTACGAACACACAAAACAGGAAAAACACACAAGGGAAAAACCCCCAAGTGGCGGTCACGACCCTAAACCAGTGTTCCCAACGGGCCAGGCAGGCCAGGCCGCGGCAAAGCCTGGCCTAGCCTATGGGAATTCTCTAGGGCCTGGCCTGGCCCGAGCCTATAGGCTTGTTAAGGCTTGAGCCTGGCCGGGCCGGGCCCGCCTATAGGCCGTATAGGCT
>Ga0307509_10003827_pt1 | contig 22312 bp, 31 predicted proteins | sample 10_EM_MG_FD_202245 | JGI IMG/M metagenome (GOLD analysis project Ga0307509, IMG submission 202245) | Populus trichocarpa ectomycorrhiza microbial communities from riparian zone in the Pacific Northwest, United States - 10_EM | ecosystem: Host-associated > Plants > Roots > Unclassified | place... | reverse complement strand
TGCCAGCAAGCACGTCAATGTCCGAGTTTCTGCGAGCCCAGACCCACCGCCTCCCAATGCGGTCCGCATCGCGCGCGCCTTACCTTGCTACTCAGTCGCCTCAGTACACCGGACACCCGATGTATACCATCGTATAAGCAACAAGGTTCAACGTTCAACGATCGAGGGCTAGTCCAATACCCCAGGATTGTCGATGACCGGTACTCACCATGTCACCTGCGCTCGACGCCGGAGAAACGGCCCTCAACGTGAACGGATGAATACGCGATTCTGGTTCCAAAACTGTAATGAGGGGGGGAGATGGTGCGAAATACACGGAAAGATGCGATGTGAATGTGTCATGAGAGTCCGTGGTTATGATAGGGTAAGGGGGAACAGGGATACAGTGGTGTCGGGTGAGTTGTGTCCGTGTAGTCCGTATGGCGAGATGGCACTGCGGCATGGCCGGGGCGCCGATGTAGGAGGGACCTGAACTAGCGAGATGAAGTTGGCAGAGAAAGGTAAGAGAGGAAGAGACACGCGAATAAATAAAAATGGCCGAAACCGATGCGAAGGGAAGTGCCAATGCAGACCGTTACCGCGCGCTCAGACTAGTCCATTTGGCGCAGATACATAAGCAGCAAACTTAGGATCGAACACGCTTTTGATCCCCAACAACGGATCCAATGCAGGGAGGATTCGGCGGAACAATTCTTTATCAATCAAGTTTGAGGCCTTTTTGCTGCGCGACGATGTGCTGGCGCTTCTCAAGATCGTGAGCCCACATTGCGGCCCCCTGCACGTTCGCCCGGCGATGTGGAGATGGAGATGGGAAAAGGGTCATCAGCCAACAGAACCGTAACGAAAAATAAGCCAGGCCAAACAAGTCAATCAAAGTCCGCAACCAAAAGAAGTAAAGGCCTGCCGTCAACCCGGTAAGATGGCGAGGCTTGGGCCACCCGTCCGCGCCAGGGACGGAAGTGCTGTAAAGCAACGGGGAGCATTCCACTTACGATACGGTTTGACACGGAGAAGAAGACACCAACAACAGGGAGACCTTCCAGAAGGGCGGCACAGAATCCGAAAACTGAGACGATACCATCGCATTCGGCTCAGCCAAGAACGAAGGACCACGCGTGGGCGGGAACGGCACGTACCCCTGTAATGCCACTTCCGTTCTTCGACGAACGTTACAATCTCAAGCTTCGTCATCCCTTTGGCCTCGAAGTACTGTAAGTGTTCGTGTGAGTAAGCATCCACCGATGGGGTATGGTACGAAAACAAAGGCGGTGATGGCAGTAGTGACGACGAACAGGTTTGTGAAGATAAGTGCCGGTTCCGAGCGCCTTGAGATACGCAGATACGAAGATGCCGATGAAAGGATAGATCTGAACGGGGTACAAGAGGACTGTTGGAAAAGCGGATCAGGTCACCGCGTCGAGCAAGATCGGCCCACGGAGGGGGATTGGCCCAAAAATTCTAACTTACTCCTTCGGATAGCGAACCGGGCAGCGGAGCCACTAAGCCAGGCATCCCAACCGGGTTTGGCGATAACCGGGGGATGGTCCCACTCTTCGACGTACGGCTTCCAGAAGGTTGGACCTTTACCTCTCGAGGCGACTGTCTGCTCCCATACTCTTTGCTTGGCGATGGCGAGGTTCCTTCGGAGAAAGAAGTTGAGGATGATATTCACTTGTTCTCCGATGGCAAGCAGAGCAGCCACTGAGGGGTGAATGAATCCGGGGGTGAGAAATGAGTTGTATATGGAAGAAAGGGGGCGCATACACGTCGTGAGCTGAAAGGGGACGGTAAAGCCAAAGAAGGAGTGGTTGGATAGGCCGGTTACCCGTGCGGACCTGGCATGGGGATAGGAATGAATTCGGTGATGGGTCAGAAGGACTGGTCTCACTTTGACAGGAAGAACTGGATGAAGCTCTTTTGAATTCCGAACGTGAAAAACGCCTGGGCGAGAGCGTGGTGAGGGGATGCAGCCGACTGTGCGCTCGTTATCGCGCTCACCCATGCGCAACCAACGAGCATACCCCTGACGAAACCATGCTTGCACTTTTGCCAGACGGGGACGCGGATGGATGGGTCGGTCGAAAGCCTGTATACACCCACGAGGATGTAAGACGGGGAGAATTCGAGACGAAATGGTGCCAGGGACGGAGTCGGGTGAGGATCTGCGGACATTTTGGAAACAAGATTATTTTTATTTTTTAATTCTTTTTCTTTTTGCCATTTTGGAATATTTTGTTGGCATCATCGGAACGGAGTGAGCCGAGCGGGATGAGCTTTGAGTTTCTGGTCTATAACCTCCCTCCCTCTTCCTCCCCGCCATGTTCTCCCTTTTATAACCCCCACCCCTCTCTCTCCTCTCCCCTCCCCCGACAGTCAGCACCCGCCTCTCATCCCTCCTCGTACTCTTCCTCTTTAGCCATGCTCTCGACCTCCAACTCCTCCTCACCCCTGACCCCTCGCCCCATCCTCAAGCGAAACACGTCCTCCATGGACCGGGAGCGTAAACAGGCCGTCGTACACTTCCCCCCATCCCCAATCATCTCAAAGACTTTCGCGGCCCACTCCCCCTCCACCTACGACCGTTCCCCTATTGTCGTTTCCCCAAATACGTGCGCTCTCCCTGAACGCGGCTGCCCTGGCAGAACATACACTCTCGATCGAAATGGCCATCGTACCAATGAATTCGGCGGCCTGAGAACCCTGTTTGGTGACGACCCGACGGACAGTCTACTCCCGCCACCACTCATGCAGGACTCTTCCTCATCCTCCTCGGATGAGAGCAGCGACGGGCTGGCCCCGCTCCCCCCACCCTTCAGTTCACCGGATTCCAAACACAGGAAACGCGGTGTCAGGCGTCATCACAAACAGCTATCGACCACCCTCGACCACTCAGATCATCATCGGATTACGTCCCAATACAGCCGCTCGTCCTTCTCGGACTCCTCGCTCAGGTGTAACCTCGCCGATGAGGGCTGTTTCGGGGGTTTTTGACGAGCTCTGGAATTGTCCAAAGCCAAAAGCCGCTGGCATTAATCAACTGGTCTCTGAGGTCATTGTTCCTTATCGCTCTCAATTCATTCCTTTCCTTATCTATTCCCTCCAGATTGACCTATACCCATCTAACGACCTCACTTCACGACCCCGCAATTCAACCAACCGCTCCATCAACCTGCATACACTCATATCCGCATCCATCCTCATAGCCCCCCCCTCTATCCCGCTCTCCTCACCGCCACCTCCGGCCATTGTTCGTTTTCGTGACATTCCCTTGCTTTCCACCTGCTCCGCAGTGCTTACCCGTTGTTTTCGTGTCTGTTTTTCTCACCAATTTTCTGCTCCTTGTGTCTATTTCTGCCCCCCTCCTCACCCGTCAGTTCTGATGCGCCATCCGGTCCCGATTCCTGCCCGGTCATCAAGCGGCCATCGACATCACAACCTGTGCCTCGGTTCCCCTTTCCATCACTTTTTCTCCGATCCATCCAAACTTGCATTAGTTCCCAACCAATCGGATAGGTCGGTACTTCAGAACCCTGGTAACCCAAAACAGTATGCTGCATGGGCAAGCACTAGACATGTTTCAGTTCGCTCTTTTGATCTCGATAGCAAAACCAAAGAATTCTGTAGCACATAGTCTGGGTTCCGAGCCTGTCTTTCCAGCCTCTCTTATATACAAGCCCACCTAATGTAAAACGACATTTCCTCACTGATCCTCGCTCAGTCGTGAACCCGCCACCTTTTACTCGCTGAAATCCCGTACGTTCCTGACGTCCATAAGGACCTGGAAATTGTGTTCCAAGTGAATCCCACGATCACGAGACGACCGCGGAATCTCTGTGCGAATGTGCGTCTCGGACTTGGAAATCCGGGGTTGCGGATTGGGTGGAATTTGGGCGATTTTGGACTGCTAACTGGGGAAGGTGATTAGGAGCCTGACAGTGTTCGACCATACTTATCTGGGCCTGACGGCACCCATCATCAGACGACACGAATTTCTATCAAGATAAGAGCGGACGCCGTCAGCGGGGGGCGGTCGGTTAATAGGTTACGGGTAGGTATCTCCCTTCGTTCTCCACGCCCAACGTGCTCACATCCCGTCAACGTCCCTGATACCGCACATCATCAAGGGTATCACTCTGCTTTCTTACAGTGGGCCCGGGTGACTGAATTCCAACTCACGAAGCGACGGGTGATCTCATTCCTCGGGTGTGAAACGTGCCAGCAGAATGAGTTTTTTGGTATTGGGATTGCAACGAAACATCGTTACCCCCTCCGGATTCACTCTAGGATCACCTTCGTCATAGGACGCGGGGTTTTCAGAGGGGTGTAATGACAAACGCCGCTGTTGTGGCTGGAATCGGATATCGCTCCTTGGATGGGGATAGTCTCCCTTTGTAAGATGAAAAGACAGGCATACAGCCATCCCTTTGCTCGGGGAGAAGGTTGAAATGAAGTACATGAGTCGTGATGAACTTTCTGAATTCGTCCGAGACCGGCGACTGGGGGTCGCGACCCTCTTCGCTCATCGATGTCCCCGGCGAATGTAAAGTGATGTGGGCGAGCTGTCAGCCCGGGAGAAGTACGCCCAGGGTGTACCGGACTGTATTGTTATCAAACAAAACGTGTTATCAACTCCCACCCTCGTGTGGCGACCCGCCTTGTGTTGCGTCCGCGTGAAGCTGCAACCAACCACGATTTCTTCCGCTTCCCAGGATCCCTGATGTGACCGTCCCATGTGGCCCGATCACGAACGCCTTCACCCCACTGGTTACCGATTGCTGATACCGGTGAACGTCTAACGAGAGACGCCACCTCCGACCTTAGCTATCACATCGGAACGGTTTGGTAAAACGCGCGCTATCGACCGCTCTGGCCTACACCATTCTCTCCCTCACGACCCGACTCCGTGTCGGTCTGATCTGCCCGGGAAGTATGAAGCGGTTCATAATGCGCGTAGTGCGCTAGTGGCGAGGACACAGGAGGCAATGACGGAGATAGCAACATTACGGGCTTACGAAAATCACCGAACTCCCTCTACCACCGCAGGCAATTCCCCTTGCGCCGGCCCCCCAGCATTGGTAGCAACCGCACCGGTGGTGGGCGGTTGCGGAGCTGCCTGCTGCTGCCCCTGTTCTCGTTGCTGACTCTGCTGTTGCTGCTGCTGCTGCTGGGACGTTCTGGACAGCGCGGCGCCGATCGCCTGCGTTCGGAACGCCAACCCACGAGTCTTCTCGATGACCGACTGGTAGATTGGCAGCGGTGGTCGGTTAATGGTGATAACGTTCTATACGCCCAACGAGAGCGTCACCCGGGACGGTAACAAAGTTAGTGCATGGTCCAATCAAACCACAGGCCGACAAGGAGATAACCAGGAATACCCGGACAATGGGTAAAAACAGAAACGCGGATATCCCTCTACATCTGGCGCGGCAGGATGAGCAACGGACGAGAGGGCCCGACCGCTGAATATAGACCCAGAGGGCTGGACTCTTCTACCGCCCACCCATCCGAAATGACGCCAAGCCCAATCCAAACGAGGCCAGGATCCCAAGGTGGGTATGGTTCGCGAGGGTCGGGGCATTAGGTATGACGTCGTACAATTGAAACGAGGCAACGGGGAACAGAACAAACCGCACCTTCTCCAGGTCAATTTTCGCGTCGGCTCCCATACGCGTCTCCCTGATCAGATTCACGATCCATTTCTCCCCCTCATCCCTAGATAGGTTGAGACGATCACTCAGGTCCCTGAACACGAGGCCCGGCCAATCAAACAGTTGAAAGAAGCGTTCATATATAGATGCAAACACGCACATGCGTGCAAAATGAAATCAAGTTAGCGTGGGTTCGTCATTCAGTTGCAGAACAGAACAGAGTTGGCTTGACGCAACCGCCAAGAGAGGGATTATCCCCAGCAACCAAAGCGGGAGGATCAATAGCGAAGCCTGCCAACTCGGGTGCATATCCCATCTCCAAGCCCACAGCCAAACCTAAAACGCGTCCCAAACTCAAATGCAAACAAGGTACGCACCCAATATCGATCCTCTGATGTATCCTGCAATACGCCTCGCTGATCAAGTACCTCGCGTTGTCCATGAAGTCATCTCCAAAGTTGTCCAGGAAAAAATCGTTTGCGACCACCTTCTCGGCCTCTTTCAATGCCTTTTGGGCCGCCTCGAAGTCGAACTCCACGTACAACTCCTTCAGGAACGTCGTGACGGGGTCGGTGTACTGATATTCCTCCATCTGGACGATCTTGACGATCTCTCGTATCGAATGCCTAACTCGGGACGATGGGGATGGTGCCTTGCGGGACAATATCGAAGCGACGACCAGGTATCGGAGTATCCATGGACAACTCGTCTGGATCGTGTTCAGGTAAGTCGGGGAGAGGAAGGTTTCGAGGAGGAGGGTTCGTCCTTGATCGTGGTTGAAGTAGACGAACAAGGACCAGTGCAGCCACCACGTCCTAGCGTGCAACTGACCCAGAGCCGCGGGGTCGGCGGCGGACGCTGACGCAGGGAGAGGCGTCGACCTCGAATCAATCGCATCCCTAAGCGAGTTCAGCTCCTCAAGGGCCACGTCCCAGTTTCCGATTAGTATGTCGGATGAGAGTTTACCCCAGTGTGCGGAGGTGTTGAGATCCGCATCTGTGGAAAGGATCCGGAAATGGTAGAGATAATCCGTCGCTCCGCTGTAGTTCCCAACCGTGTATTGGAACTGTCCGAAATTGTAGAGCGCGGTGATCTGTTCCAGATTGACCTAAAGAGCGAACAGTGGGTCAGGACGCTAGAGGAGCAGCGGTAATAGCGGTGACGTTTTTGTGTGAAGGGACGCACGTTGTAGTTATCTCTGAGGTACTGGAGATTTTGGTTCTTGTCTTGTCTCAGAGCTTGAGCGACATCGGGGTTCTCAATCACGTCTAAAACCGCCTGAGCTTCCTGCTGTAATCTTTCGTTCGTTAGGAGTGCTTCTTGTCTCTTCTCGTTGAACTCTACACGACGAGACTACGATCAGCCTCTTTCGCTTCAAGATCTCTGGTGGGCGAATGAAACTCGCCTGCTGGGATCTCTTTTCCAGGGTACACGGCCTCAAACAGGCCAACCGCAAAGTCCACCATGTTCGTCTTCCTCGCGAGCTCATACTGGGCCACCTGGACCTCTTCGGCTGGGAAGAGTCCCGTCTCGGTGAGATACGCAAGGAGAGGGAAAGCCAAATGCCTGTCCAGGTACGGAATGACCTTTTGAGAGAGGTCCCACTCGGCCATGGTCGCCAGTGATTTTTCGAGTTTGGGGGTTAATCCGCTTGGATGCGATGGGTGTTCTGCGATTCAAAGATTTTTTTTACCAAAGCCAGCTGTTGCCTGATATGGAAGGCGATCGGTAGGGGTCATCGATCGCGGCGGGAAAAGTCGAGAGCACAAACAACTATACTGATGTACCGAAAAATGTGATGAGAGAGGGTTGTACGGCCGAACACAAAGACTTGGCCAACAATATCGAGATCTACGACCATCGAGGTACCAAGAAGAAACGAAACACCCACTGGAGACACCGCTTCGAGACCAAAAATATACCCTCTAGCTTTACATCCCGTTCCTATCATCCTTACTGATTTCGGTTCATACCGCTGAAATTGTGAGCGTATGCCCCCCAATCTTCCCATCTGAAGAGCCAAGCGCGATCAGCAACCCGGCGGACGAGGAAAAGGTCAGAAAGATGCCCACTCAAATCCGTTCGGCGTGTTCGTCCACATCGCCAACGCGTCAGGGTTAGTCAAAGCCTCACTTCCCGGCATATTCATCATCATCATTTGGTTGACTTGCTGCTGCTGCTGCTGCTGCGACTGGGATTGCGTCCCTGGCTGACCTTGGCTGAGGGAAGAGAGACCAAACCCAGTCCCCAACAAGCTCCCGAACGTTTGTCCGCCGCTCCCGGATGCAATCGCACTCGCGTATAGGTCGGAACCGAAGTTATTCATCATGTCGTCGTAGATGAGGGGGTCAATTGAGAATAAGGATGCACCAGTGTTGTCTACGTTCGCGGGCATCCCTCCTGCGGGCATAGGAGGGACAGTAGGAGCAATGATCGGGACGTTCAGGTACCCAAAGGCTAATGGGTCAACCCAATGCCGCTGGAGAGGTTGGTCCTGGTTTGATTGTCCAGCCTGTCCCTGCTGATCCATCGAGGAAGGTCCGGGTCCAGCAGGATACTCAGCTATCGGGTGGAGGGGGATCTTCCCCAGATCGTGAGTGTGGATTGGTAGTGGGAACTCGTTCCTCAGTTGCACAGGGCGTTCCTGCATCCCTGTTTGCTGCTGCATCGCCCTCTTCGCGCCAGAGACTCGACGGGAACCAGCGATCATCCGCGAACCTTCCACGTGCGGAGAAGTATTTGTATTCGACATATCCGCACTCAAGGGACTGTCCGAGTCACGCTCTCGTTTGTTCGAGGGGTTGGGGCTCGCTTGAGGGAGTGGCAAATCTCCAACACTCACGAGTTCGTACAAGATATCCCAAAGTCTTCCAGCGGAGTGCCACCTTGGTCCTCCATGGTCAGTATTGAACCCCAACTCAAGGCGGAAAAGGTACCTCTTCTCCGAATGACTAAGAGCATTCATGCATCGGTGAACATCCTCCATCTCCTTCACGGGATTGATGTTGATTCCTGAACGCTTTCCGCCCCAGATGTTCAACAACAGAACAATGCCAGAGGTGAATATCGGCATCTGGGGGCAAACCAATCAGGACATAACTCGATTCCATCATGATAGGATTGGGTTACCGTCAAATGGTGCAACACCGGTCCTAGCCTCTCTTTCGAGAAGTCGACCAGGTGACTACACGACCGAGCAGCATTCGTGCAGATTGCAAGCGAAGGGAAGGACAGGGTCGAAGGCTTTCGCGGTGATGGGATGAAAGGACGATGTACGAGAATCTGGAGGTGGTAGTAATTGGCGTGGAGGATTGCCGATTGACGGAAAAACTCTGCGTCCTCTCGGTGCGGGTCCCATCGCACTGGTGTTGTACGAGAATAAGAGCGAGAATCTGCAGGTTTACAAAAAACGTACGATGATCTGGTACAGAATCGACCCATTTGTTCAAAGCGGAATCGAGCTCAGCGACAATGTGCTGTTCCCACTGTTGCCCGACAAACCCAAGCAGCGCCTTTGACTTGTTGATCGAATACTATTGGTGGTCATTGACCAACAAATCCGGCACGACGTGTGGCGCCACTTACTATCGTTCTGAGGGCGAACGCCAGGATTTGGCTAAGCTTTAGGTAGGCAATGAAGAAAGACATCTTCGATGGCTTTCCTGGCGGCTGCTTGAAGGCGTCCTTTGGATCCGTCGGTGACCAATATTCATCATCACATTCCACCGGAAGGTCAAGATCGAAACTAGTATTAAAAGGGAGGATTAGACACCTTGTGTTGCTCGCCCGAATAGAACCTACTCTTCATCTTGCAGTGCACAGGGACGCCCAAGGCCCGAACTCGCCGCACGATCTAGGGCCACCAAAACCCTACACAGCATGTCAGGTTGTAAACCTACGAGACCTTCAGGAACCGGTCGCACCAGAAAGCTCGTTTCCAGAGTTCATCCTCTGTGGTTAGGTTGCTGCCGTAGACCTTTCTTCTGTGAGCGCCAACGTCCTGCACCAAGCGAATGCCGATGCCGATGATCGTCCAGCATGACTGTGGAGCCGAAGAACCTTGTAAGAAGAGCGCGGATAACTATCCCATGAAACATGTGAGAATGGGGGAAACCTGAGGAATGGCGTTGTGGTCGCGTACGCAATATATCTGGAGGTCGTAGAGGCTCGGAGGTGAAAAGAGCGACCGGCGGACCATCTGTACTTGGTTAAACCACGCCCAACCAGCCGAGTGCATGGCATCAGTTCCTGGTAGCGCTACGCGGAGATCGTCGGAAAAGCGAGCGCCGACTGCGGCCACGAGCAGCACGACAGCACCAAAACCGTCGTCACGGAGGTGGAGATTGTCAGCGAGCGACTTCTCAAATATGGGCCGATGTAAGAGGGGCAGGAAAGAGTTCATGTTTGCGAAGTAGAGGTCTACGAGGCTCGTGAGGAGGTCGGGGTCTGGGAACTGGTAGTGTGGTTCTGGGTCCTCGAGTTTTGGGATGACCCACTGTCGGGCTATTAGCGACAGACGCTCGATAGCCGCAGCAGGAAGGAAAACGCTTACCGGCTCGAAGTGCCAGAACTCTGGGCGGCGAGCACGGAGGTGGTCGGACGCTGGTTGGGAGCTTCCTTCTGCCTGGTTCGACAGATCCGCACCAGGAGGGTTGTTGAATTCCTTCTTCATGTCCATGGCAGTTTGGATCAGGACCACACCGCTCGATTTTCCGAAGAATCTGGTGTTTCCACGGTCAATAGACAGCCGCCGCAGCTCGTCGGTGATGCTAATCGTGGCGAATTCGTCATCGCTGGAATGGAGGTCTTCCTCCCCGTTCGGGGTATTACTCTCCGCACTCGCAGCGGTGCTCTGCGGTTGTTCGGAACCCATCGTTCCCAATTGACTGCCGTTCACGCGATCCTTGTACCAGCTTTCCTTGTCGAACGCACCTCCAAGTTCCTGTGAGAAGTCAGCATCTGGACACAGCTGGAATAGGATAACGGGTCAAGAGCGGCCGATAAAGCGTCAAGTGGGTTCCGCACTGTCTGCAGGAGTTTCTCCATTTTCTCGAGGCGATTTTCGAGGCTTTCTACGTAGCTGCGGGTGCGACGGATGTGAACGCCAGCGACTGAGAGGGAAAAAAGGTGACACACCCCTTGGGGGGGCCGCGTTTCTGGGGGAGGTGCAAGTCAGGGGGCCGCTTAGACAACAATGATCAATGATAACGTACCTTGGCCGCCTCAACATACGTGCAGTCCAAGTTATACGTGATGCAGTTGGAACACCTCTTTCCGGGCATCTGGCCGCCATCACCTGGAGTGAGATTGCCAATTCCGATCAGCTGAGATGAGCATGGGTCATTCTGGTTACCTACAGCGGACTGGAAGCGTGGTAAAGATCAGGGCTGGGAAACCTCGGGATCAACCGAACGCGGGGGAGAACACGGACCTTTCTTTCTGCGGCATGTATCGCATGCACGCTGGACCTTTCGCTTCTTGGATGAGGGGAAACCAGTGGACGAGCCCTCTCCTGTCTCGAGAAAATCATCCTCGGCGGATGACATGCTGGTTCAGTCGGGAGAATGGAAAGATAATTGACTCAGACGAGGCAAAGCAAGTGATTTACACTGAGGACGGCGGAGGGAGAGGGGTATACTTATAAGAGGTATGAATGTTAAAGCGTGGGAACAGGTGCCCCAATTACCCGGCCGGAGACACGCGTCAGTTGTCGGTCGCGTCACTTAGTGACTCGGCACCAAGCATTCCTGCAAATGACTGCGGAGTCACTCCCAGTCAAATCACCCATTGCGGCCCATCCAGGGAACTCGGGTTTTCTTGGAACAAACCCCTCCATCTGGTGACACCCTCCAAACGGGTCGCCAGGTCCATGCACTTGCCGTAATTCACATCCTTGACCTTCCGATGAGCGACCCAGGCCCTCGGAGACTGGTCATTCAGGATGTCCAGCACCTCTCGTTCTCACTCGGGATTTACATCATTTACTCAGTGGTAGCAACCGGGGCGACAGTGTGGTCATTTTGATCCTACTTTCCTGCGCTTCTACCCAACATGGTGGGAATGCGCAGCGAGGAACAGCACTCCCAACACCACCGCAGGCTCTCGAAGCCTCAGGTTTATCACTGCCGTACCATCCGAAAGGCCACCTCACTGATCTCACTGATGTTCTGACGGCAACCCGGCAGGCGAAGCGTGTTGGTGCAGCGCCCCCTCCCCTGCGCGTGGCGCTTTGCTGCCTGTGTTTTTGCGCGAAACCCGTGCATCTCTCCGCAGCATCAGCACCTTATTGCAGGTGTAAGAATTTGGGGTCGTACTGTAGGCTCAAGGGACCAGGCGTCCGTTGCAAGCCTATGTGGAACTGCGGGTATCACCCAGAGGCTATTGAGCCCCAAGAGGGTGCACGGTCATCCATCTCCGGTATGGACCACGACTGCGGGAAAGCCGGTGCCTCACGTTCACTAGGCGATGTGCAGCCTTGTAGCGAACCCTCCTCCCAACTTGCTCCGCTCGACCCCAGACCTGGCTGGGGCGACCGCGTCTTTGGGAAGTAATTCCACCAGCATGACGGTCCGGGACCACGACGCGGACAAAATCCAGCAAGTTTAAGGACATTACGGTCACTCACTCCACCCTGCCACCTCGATCAAGAGTCGGTAATGGGGCGCTGCCTTTGTGCGGATCCAGGTGACGACTGCGTGTTAGGCACGGATCGACAACGGCCCTGATTGGCAGTTGTGGATCTCCTCATACCCACGGAAGGGCTGAGGCACTGACCGCGGCTGGACAGGCGGGTGCTTTTTGTTCTGTCCGAGCGTTGCCGATTCTTCATCGACAATCTCCCAGAGGTGAAGGACGATAACCTCCCAAACCAGCACCCCGACGCGCCATCCATTCCTGCTTTATGTCATCTAAAAGGGTGGGAATATGATCAGAACCTGTGTCGTCCCTGATCGAGCGGAGATGAATCTTATATAATCTCGTTGCCCTGACCTTCATCAGGTGAAGTCGAGGCACTTGCCGGTCACCTTACGAAAGTGTGCCCACTTCCAGGTGAACCGAAGGTTCGAAAAGGTCTCGTTTGGTCGTATGTGAACTACACATGTATATGAACAATCGAGGTGGTTCTGACTAAGTGCCATGAATGGCATGCAGAACAGGTGGGATAAAGATGTCAAAGCACATGTCACACACAACTGCAATGACTGATATCTACATAAGTAAGTATTGAAGGGACAGACGAGCATCGAACTTACTCGTGATAGGTTCACACGCTGATCGAGACGACGGTCGGTGGGTCGTGTCGGCGGGCATCCTTGCATGTTGCGCGTGCCGGGGCCGTAGGTCCCGGGCATGCTGCGCACCGTTTCAAAACTCAGATTATAAGGTAGGGTTCAATCAGATCCGACCAGCCCCAAAACCTGGTATGGTGTGGGATTATGGAGGTGCCACGCTCGTCAAAGTCCAGGAGCTCCAGCGTTTTGGGGACGAAGCTGGTAAGGGAATCCTCTTGGGTTTCACTGGCGGTGAGATCGGGCCAGATGAGGAATCTGGCGGCGACATCGGAAAGGGTGGGATCGTCACCAGGGGAGGAGCTGATGATTGCACGATCAATGTAAGCGTGCGACGGGTCTGGGGTAGGGAATAACTTGGCCGGCGGGAGAGATCAGATGGCGATGTTGAGTGTGGCGAGTTGGTGGGTGGTCCAGCCACTGCCTGACTTGGGAAACGGAACCAGAGCAACGCTAGAATCCGAAGATATATGTGCGCCGCCAATGACGCTGGGTACTCTGCTTAATCTTGTGGCACCGACCTTCAGGTTCAGGCGAAGTCGAGGCACTTGCCGGCCACCTTACGAAAGTGTGCTCACTTCCAGGTGAACCGAAGGTTCGCGTTTGGTCGCGTGTGAACTAAATCACAGTGAGATAGATCCTGGGTCCGGGTTCGCACATCACCCTCGTACCCACAGCAGGGTCTAGTGTGCACCGCCATTACCTCCCATTCGGATGTTTTTCGGTGGATCCTCAAATCCGGGTAAAAACCCCGCGGGGTGGGAGTTTCTATTGAGGTTGCCGCGATATGGCGTGGGAGATGAAGTGGAAAGCGAACACCAAAATTGATGGGCGGTCGAGCTTCCAGCTTCAAGCTTCAAGACCGGGTTCGCAGGAACGCGCTCTTGTCAACCTGGAACCTCCTATGTGTTGCATAGACGTGCACTGCAGTTACGGCTTGACCAGAACTGAGAAAAGTCCGGGACCGACGCCCGCGTGATTTATTCACACCCTTTTAGCACCTGCAGTGAGACTTGGCACATTGAGCTAGCAGTACGCCCGACCGTCCCTTGGAGGATTCCCCATGCCTTACCAAAGTCCATCGAGGCCAATCATCCCGGGTCATTTGTAAGGCCACCTTACCCACCCCTCTTTCCCTCGCCTCTCGCCCGCCTCCCGAGAGGTTTTAGCTTTCTTTAGCGCGCCACCACCGTCGACCGATCCCACTGCTTCTTTGACGGGGATGACAAGAGAAAATTTGGGAGCTCTTCCTGGTTCCCTTCGGCCACGATCTCACATGGCAAGGATTTGGCATGGCTCACAGTGATCACCCTCGCTTTCTGGGTTTTTGACCTGTGCCACGGCCGACCGGACACGGACAGTTGTCGTGATTGTCAGGTCTTCTAGCCGCCAAAAAAATACACTTGCCCCCTGGTTCTCAAAGATCCCACGTCTTTACGGACGCACCGAAGGATTGGTCCCACGCTTCCATCATTCAACGGTGTCAGGCTACCATGACCGTTCATCCCATCCACGTCCGCCCGTGCCCGTTCCCATACTTAAACCACGGGGGCCGGCCCCGTCTCTTTGCTTCGCCTTCCTCTCTTCTCAGACCCCTAGCTGCCTCCCCCACCCTTCCTACTTCGGCATTTCAGACCACTGCTTAGGATGGCTTCCACAAGATGCGGTTGGGTCGACCTCCCGAAATGCCGGAAACGCTGTTGGTTTGCCCACATACCCCCGCCCGAGGAACTGCACAATTACATCACAATCATGGACGATTTCGGCGTCAACCTTGAGCAAACCGGACACACATTCCACCATCTCATGATGTGGTAAGCTTCGTCCGTATTTGATATACCCAATAAACCGAATAGCTTAACGCCCCACCGCGCCACAGGGAGCCCGGTCACATAACAACGGAAGGTTCAGCCTCCTCCATGAACATGCCAGCCGACACGACCTACCACATCACTGCATTGGCGTCAGCCAACATGACCGCGGGTCGTTTTAGAGCGTTCGCCACCCACATCTACGTTCAGGGGGATATACCCCGTGCGAGGTACTTGTCTTACTCGTCGACGTACGCTATAATCAGGCGCGGAACCAGGGAGAAGACGGTCGTTGAGGAATCTGAACCCCTTCCCCCGGGGCCCCTCTCTCGGGTGTACTGACTCCCCTCCCATCCCCGTTCCTCTGGGTCCGATCCAACACATTCACCTCCCATAACAAAGCCCGCTCCCTCACGCCCCTCCGTAGGCCTTATCCCGTGTATCTGGGCGCTCTGTGTACTCCTGCCACCATCAACAAGTTTCCCTCCCGACACCTGGGCTCCTTTCGTTTCACGTTCCCGATTTCCGCTCCTCTCCATCGTACCACGCAACGCCTATCAATACTCGGGCTCTATAATACTATTCCGAAGTTTAAGTCCTACTTACAAACCCAACAACTCCTGTAACAAACGCTCGTGTTATCGTATGCGTGTTTCTGGATGTACATATTATGGATCACGGACGTTTACCTTCCTCAATCACCCTGACCCAACGCACGTTGTTGCGCGGGCACCTTGAGTGGAATTAACCTGCATGCCTTCACGTCCGAGGTCCTCATTGATTTCGTTCAGCATCGGAAAGCAATGCGACGAATTGTTTCAGGCAGGTACTTATTAGGATGTTGTACAAGGGGGTAATAAAAAAGAGAGAGAGACGGACGGTAGAATAGGTACAGAGCCATATCCGCAACGAGACGAGATGCGATGAGGTCGCGAGCAGAGCGAAATGGTGGGCGAAACAAACGCGAGTACGGATGGGTTAATTTGCTGGGCCATGGCGGAGTGATCAAGAAAGTGCAACCCCTCGGGAAAACTGAGGGAACCAGAGGAAAGGCTTCACAAGAAAATGCATGTTTTCACAGTGGAGAGTGACCACGAAACCCGTTTCGATAAAGCCAATGGATGGGAGAAGTAGCCGAGGAAGGAAGGGGATGGGTTGGGGATGGGGGGAAGACAGAAGAATATGCGGCGTATCATACGTCCAGAAACAAGTACACATTATACAGAGAATGTACCAAACAGAAAGTTGGAGCAAATACGGCCGAACAGGGTCGTAGCGGAGAGCAGAAGAATAGATAAATCAAAATTGCAGGCTCAAGGGAAGAAGGGACAGGGAGACAGACCCTGAAGCGATGAAATGCCAACCCGGAAAACCTACAAAAGTCGAGACCGATGTTAACCGGTGGAGTACATCACCCTCCCCCACGTTGAAGAATTTGAGATGACGGGAGAAGCACGGAATGGGGGAAATATATACGTGAAAGGGGTGATTGTAGATGTGCGTGGATGATGATGGATGTGTGCGGATCGATGCTTGGTGTGGGGTATGAGAAGTGAACCGAAGAATGCCGATGGGTGGGACATGGGAGGAAAAACAGGATTGACGGTGCCGTCGGTGACCATAGTACACATAGGGATGAGAAGAATGAGCGAGAGCCAGGCGCAAGCAAGAGCACAACGAAAACACGGAATTAGATGGCGGCAAGGTGTAGCGTGGGGGGTTGAGAACCGGAAATGGGGAGGCGAGGAGGGAGAAGCCGGGGGGTACATCCCGGAAACGACGAGGGTTTACCAGCCCGAGTAGTGATATTCGTCGGCCCAGCTCCTGTTCCTATCCAGAGCCTTCTTTCTCCTTTCCTCCTTACTATCGGACTTTGGTTTGTCCGCATCTCCGCTTCCTGATCCAGAGGCCTGGCCTTCGTTGACCGATGTCAGTGGTCGAAAGCCAGGGATCAAAGCGCTGACGGGACGCCTCTGATACGGCTGTCCTCCAACCTTCGACACCTGTCTTTCCCAAAGGAGATTTCTCCTAAGACTCTCAGAGAGTTCGGTCGATAGCATGTGCCTCCTGGTCGTGCGAGGAGTGGAGGGAGCGGTGGGAGGGGGAAGATTATACGGATGGTGGAGAGGAATAGGAGCGATGTTGTTGGGGTTGGCCACGCGTGGATGGTCGACAACCTGGTGATTGATGACGTTTGGGGAGAGACTCGGATGAGGTTGTGGATCCGAGTTTTGCCGTCTTGGAAACCCGCGCCGCCTAGGTCCAACCAAAGCAGCTAATCGTTGCTGCGCGAGGCTGGTAGACACCTCTAGCTTATTATCGTCATCATCTCCATCGCTGTCGTCCATCTCGGCGGTATCAGGCCGACCCCGGTGCCGGTACTTGCCACCAGCCCTCAGATCACTGGGGCCGGCTCCATTGTCATTGAGCTGAGTGGTCGGATGGTTGTTCACCATGACCTGGGTCCTTGTTGCCTGAGGCATCGCGGCCTGAACGCGGGTCATCGATAAAGCGGGGTTCATCCTCGAATAAGCGGTAACATCCTGACTGGAGAAGCTCGTCCTGTACGGGTGGTTGACAGGAAAGATCGATGGATCAGGGTTCAGCAACTGAGTCAGGAGACCACTCCTCGTCCTGGGTGGACCGTAGAGACTTTCGACACCTCCCACTCCGGAGACGCCTTCGGGTAGGTTTGTGTAGGACTTCCTTGGGAGTTTGGCGAACAACTCCTCATCGCGACGCTTCCGTCCTTCCTCCCCGCCAGCCTCGCGTGTCCGACGGGCCACTGCATCCTCGGCCTTTCTCTTTCCCTTTCCGTTGATCTTGGCGGGAGGCTTCTCGTCCTCGACCTGGCTGATCTCCTCAGATGCCCATTCCGAGTCGTCAGAATCCTCAGTTTCGAAATCGGAATTGGACGAGGAGTTGTCATCCTCCACGACGATTCCACGGCGGTGGGATTGAGCGATAGGCGGTTCCTTTTCGACAAGGGGGGTCTTGGGCGGATACTGGAGGTCAACCTTGTTGCCAGTTGATAACCGCTTCTCGCGAGAGGTCGTACTATTCCCTCTCCTCTTTAGAGTGGGTGAAGGGGGACCTTGTTGCTTGGTGGCTCTCGTGGGAGCTAGGGTTGGTTGTATGGGAGTGACCGGAGAAGGTGGACCCTTGGCCTTATCTTTTGGATCCGTGTTCGCCCCTGGCTCGCCCCGCTGGGAAGTCGTCTTCGTCATCGCCGGGTTTGCGGCGGTAGGCACGTTCGAGGTAGATTTCGTGTGTTTCTGCGGAGCCAATCTCGAGTTCATCCTCGCAATGAGTGGGCGGGCTGGTCGAGCGGTAACTTGGTGACCGGCCTTTCTCCTCGTCGTGGCAGCCCCGGTGGTGTTGGTGGTCGAACCTCTCTTGTTTCGAGTTAAAGAGGTAGAATCCTTTGAGCCCTTAGATCCGACCGAACTAGACATCACGGTAAGCGCCTTGTCAGGATTTACAGCAATGTCCGCATCCAGACTATCGGACCTTTCTGATGCAGCCCTCGGCACACTTTCAGTCGACAGGACATCTCTGTTATTTGACTTGTTGTCACCACCAACGTGTCCCAGGGCAGTCCCTGCTCGATCTGGTGACGAATCGATTTGTTCAGGTGACTCTCGGAAAAAGAACCGGGACTGATGGCTCAACGCAGGCCCCCCCATTGTCGGGAATTCAGGGACGTTTACGTGTTCCGAGGTGGTGGTGGCCGTTGATCGGGTGGAACAGACCGTTCCCGGATGTTGGGCCAGCCGTGACGTGGATGGTCTGTGGGCATACTGCGGAGGGATGGCTAACTGTGTCGGCAGAGCATGTAACCGGTGGGGAACAGTCAACGCGGTTACCGCGTTCGGGTCGATGTTGGAGATCATGTGTTCCGGGGTGGCGCTGACGAGACCCGACGTCCGACTAGGCGATGCGAGTAGGCGACCAGGTGTCAAGTGTGAGGGAAGTTGACTGATCGGGTTCAGGCCGGTGTGATGGGTTTGATGCGCGGACAACGGGGTCGTTGGGGGAGTCGGGTGTGGGGTTGGGTTCTCAATTACCACTCTCGGGAACGGCGGAACGCCCGTTGTCGAGGTTGTTGTTGCTCGGGAGTTCGCAGAAGCCAATAAAGTGGAAACCGGAGTCGAAGGAACAGGTGATGGATTCGTAACCCCGATAGTGCACGTCAATACATCAGGTGGAGGGTGCCTCCGAGGTAAGGAGATTTTCTCCGGGAGGATGTCGCAGATAATTTTGCCGGCCCGGAACGACGATCGAGGCCGTGGGGATGGGATAGTATCAAGAGATGGCATAGAGGCAAGCGGGTGGATTATGGGGGAAGGGACGCCTAGTTGATAAATGTCAGCGGAGACGGAAAGAGATGATGCGACGGCGCGGTTACTTGGGACCGTACCTTTCGAGATTGGGCTGACCGTGGCTCCGAGGATAGGTGATGCAATTGGAGATAGTAGCAAAGGAAGGTCAGTTTCCGAAGGAGGTGTCATCTCCGTCGAGGGAGGAGGCGGAGGTTGACTTGGGGAGACAGCAGATGCGGACATCTCGCGATGCCATAGCCGCCAGGAAAGGTTCTCGAGTCGACGACCATCCTTTACGGAGTTTTTACACTTGGTAAACACTAATCGCCACGGATAGTGGTGAGCAAAGCGGGTGGACGGGTAGCATTGGGAGGACGCGCTCACCACTCCATAAACTATAGACGGCCACTTCGCCCTCGAGATCTTTGACGACGTCCGCGGCGAGAGAGAGAACTGGAGAAGACAAGGACAACATTGAATGGCCCGGGGGGGAGCAAGGCCCTGGGGGACAAGAAAGTAGAGAGCAAAGTGGATTGATGGTGTGCGCAGAGCGGAAGAACCGATGAATTTGGACGAGCTGACTCAAGATGAGCAGGTGGACCGTTCCGGAGCCGGAGAGGGGACGACCCGCGAAAGAAACTGACGGTGAGGCTTTCGTCGGAGGAACGAAAGATCACTGCGACATTGGCCTCGGTCGGTGGTTTGGAGGGTGGGTTGTAAGAACTCAAGAGAGGTTTCCCTAAAGTCGGATCGCACGGTCCGCTCCCATCACGTGATCGCGGGTGACCTCGTGATCCACTGGGGCAGTTACCATCATCATGCAGGAGCACAGGGACGCAAAAATATATCCTCCAAAATTTGCAAACACACCCGGGCTGGCCAAAAACCGACCAGGGCGGGGGCACACAAGCTCAACAATGGCTTAGTAAGTTACAGCACGCTCCGATTCGTACAATACTTTTCGACTGCATCCGAGACCCTGTCTCACACGCAACTCGCCCGCTCTATTGTCTGGACCCACGCCCACCAGCGGGTGTGAACTCACAGGTGCCCTTCTCCAAATGGTACTTAAGACCGTTTGGGTTTAAGTAAGACTAATCATAAATATCCGTCAGTGATCCGTCTTTACGCGCGTGTGCGATGGTCGCGACCAAAATTACATACCTTGAGACAGCCGGTGCGCTAGATGGAACGGGAACAAGGGTAGGAAAACATGAGGACAGACCACGACTGGATGTTGGAGACGAGAAAACGTACAGGACACTTGTACATCTTTGACCTTGTTCCTCTTCGGGCAGGTTTTCTGGCTGTAGTCGTTGGGATCGACTGACCCGATTTCGGGTCAAACACATTGGTGTGAATTTGATCGGGAGAGGTCGGCCTATCACCAGACTAGCCGAAAGGCAAGATGACGGATAAAATGATCAGGACACGATGGCGGTTACAGACACCGGACCTACCGAAACGGGCAACGAGGCTGGCCCTAATGCTGTCCCTTCCGTCACCGGTCGACCATGTGGATGCCGGACGGCGTCCACGGACAGCTCCTCAGAGGTGTACGAGGACGAGTCGCTGTCGTCGTCGGGGAAGAAATCCCACAGATGGGTCTTTTTAGAGTCGAAATCTAACTCAAGGTCGACGATGGTCGGGTGGTTGGCCGAGGCGCCAGAGTGGTCATCGTCGAACATTGGGAGGAAATCAAACGGGCGAGGGGTGGCGAACCAAGACTTCATGGGATCGCATGACTCTTCGACTGGGGTTGGAGGCGGGGCGTGGAAACTTGGATAGTCGAATACAGGGCTGGATGACGGAGATAACGGGGGGTTATGTTCGACGGGGAGAGCGGCGACTTGGCCGTTGGTGGTAGAGGAGCGGAGGGTGGATGGGCCGGGTGCGAGGAGATGAGATTGCTCGAAGTGGGCCAAGAGTAAATGCAAGTCTGAGAGAGATTGACCGCAGCAGGAGAAATTTGAACACTGGGGAGAAGGTTATGATCGGAAGCCGTCGTCGTGTGGTCGGTCAACTTACAAAGTCGCGCTCAAAGGAATGGTTCGGAACGAGGGATTCGAGATGCTCGTACATGGAAGACCGACGTGGTGGTTGCTGGCAGAGACCGCTAATGATTACGGACCGGGGTGGGTGCAGGCATGGTCTGTTGGAGACGGAAGACAAATCGAGCGTGTTCCGTTGTTCCGGACATTACGTTGATCGGCCAAGATAAGATTATTTTCGAATATTCGCCTCCCCAATACCACGGCTCATGGAAGCCCTTCCTGACGTTGGACCCCCCAGTCCCGCACTGCAGAGGAAGCCTAATAGCTGTCAGTTCTTAGCGCGATCTCGTCTCAACCCCGTGTTTGCCGCATTTCTGATGTGAGGTCATACTCGGGTTACGCCGCATGTCACTCGTGCCCCTCGCACCTCTGCGCTCAATCACACCCACACCCTGAGTCTCACTCATGTCGGACAAAACACAAAAATTCCAGTCCATGCTCTCTCATGGTCTCAGCAACACGGCTGAGCAGCCAGACCCCGTAAAACTTGACGTTCACGGCCAGATTCCACCGTGGCTCTCTGGAGCTCTCTACCGTACCGGCCCGGGTACGTTTTCCATCCCCACGAAACATGGGCACGAATGGAAGCCCGCCCACTGGTTCGACGCGTTGGGCCTCAACCACAAGTTCGACATCAAACCGAACGGTGAGGTATGGTACAGGAGCCGGAAGGCCGACCCCCAGACCGAGCAATCCATCATGGAGAATGGCCCCCCGACGACCTACTTATTTGCAGGCTCCGACCCTTGCGAAACCTACTTCCAAAAGTTTGCCACTTACTTCAAACGCGCGGTCGGTATGACCCCCTATCAAACGGAGAACTCAAACGTGTGCGTAACTTTGACGCCTAATATGCCTGGATTCGCCGTTCCATCCTCCCATTCCACGAACAAAGTCAACGGTGTCGAATACATCATTGCCAAGACCGACGCCGACATATTGTCCATTCTCGATCCTGAGACCCTCAAAGTCCTTGGACCGGCCCATTACAAGGATTTGGACCCTGCACTAAAAGGCGCCGGCCTCGCTGGTGCCCACTCCTGCACAGACCCCGCCAATGGTGATCTATTCAACTACGTTTACACCTTCGGCCCCTCCGCAGGGTACACTGCCTTCAGGATCCGCGGGAATGGTCCTGACCGTGGAAGGATGGATGTGTTGGCGAACATCACGGACGCGCCTCCTGCG
>Ga0307509_10003826_pt1 | contig 22315 bp, 19 predicted proteins | sample 10_EM_MG_FD_202245 | JGI IMG/M metagenome (GOLD analysis project Ga0307509, IMG submission 202245) | Populus trichocarpa ectomycorrhiza microbial communities from riparian zone in the Pacific Northwest, United States - 10_EM | ecosystem: Host-associated > Plants > Roots > Unclassified | place... | reverse complement strand
GAGCCGGGTCCGCGCGGCCGCGAGCGCGTGAACCGCGTGCTCGGCGTGCGCGAGGGCCAGCTGCGCCGCGGCGGTGCTCGACTTGCCGGGTGCGCCGAGCTCGATCGCCAGCGTCGCGAGCTCGACCCGTGCGCGCGCGTCGTCGCCGCGCGTGGCGTGGAGAGGCTCGCGCCGCGTCGCGCGCAGGCGGGTCTCGACCGCGAGCGCGTCGCGCGCGACGTGCTCGGCGAGCAGCGGATCGCTCGCCGGGGCTCGGGGCTCGCGGGTGGCGAGCGCGACCACGCCCGCCGCCAGCGCCGCGCCCACGAGCGCACCGACGAGCACGAGCCGGCGGCCGAACCGGTTCGGCGTGGCGAGCGCGACGAGCGCGTCGCGCAGCTCGCCGCCGTCGCGAAACCGCCGCGCCGGCTCGAGCGCGAGCATCCGCGCGATCGTGCCGCGCTCCCGCATCGGCGCGAGCTTGAGCGCGACCGGCCCGCGATCGTCGCCGGTGATCATCTCGAGCACGATCACGCCGAGCGCGTAGATGTCGTTGCGCGGATCGGCAGGCGCCCCATGGCTCAGTTCGGGCGCCGCATAACGCGGTGTCGCCGCGCGCCCGCCGTGAAGCTGCGCGAGCCCGAAGTCGAGGACGCGCGCGCGGCCGTCCCGCGACACCACCACGTTGTGCGGCTCGAGATCGAGATGGAGGATGCCTTGCGCGTGCATCCGCGCGACCGCGTCCGCGAGATCCGCGGCGATCACGAGCGCCGCCTCGACCGCCAGCGGGCCGCGCGAGAGGCGTGCAGCGAGCGTCTCGTCCTCGACGAGCTCGGTCACGACGAACGGTAGGCCCTGGATCGTCCCCACGTCGTAGAGCGCGACGAGTGCCGGATGGATGATGGTCCCGGCGGCCCGCGCTTCGCGCTCGAACCGTGCGAGCTCACCGGCCGCCGGGATGCCGCGCGTCACCTTGAGGGCGACGCGCCGGCCGAGTTGCGGATCGCGCGCCGCGAACACCGCGCCGGACGGGCCTCGCCCGAGCAACCGGTCGAGCGTGTAGCGGCCGATCTGATCGCCGGGCCGCACGCGCACCGGCCCTTCGGTCGGCCAGCTCGGAGCGTGCGCGAGCGCCTCGAGCAACGCCTGCACGTCGCCGGAGAGCGCCCCCGTCACGTCGTCACCCACGGCGCCAGCATACGCTCACGGTTGACAGGCGGCGCGGCGAAGCGCCTCGGTTGGCTCGCCCGCTCGTTCGGCGACCGCGATCGCGTCGTTCGCGACGCTGCACGCGACCGGGGCTGCTTCCGGATCGTCGGGCTCGATCGAGCGGGCCCGAGCGATCGCGTCGCGTGCGAGCGCGAGGTCCTTGTGGGCGTCGCGATGGCCGGCGAGCGCGACCCGCACCGCGACCTCGTGCGCCATGGCGGAGTTGATCCACCACGCCTCGTTCGCCGGTGCGAGCTCGCGGGATCGGGCGAGCTCGGCGAAGCTGCGTTCGAGCCACGGTCTGGCGTCTCCGCCGCGGCGCAGCTCGGCATCCGCGCGCAGGGCGACCTCGAGCGCGAGGTTCGCCCGGGCGCTTGACGTGTCGTTGATCGCGATCATCTTGCCGCTGCATTCGATCGCGCGATCGAGCGAGCCGACCTCGTCCCCACCATGATCGCGTTGCCACGCGGCGCGGGCTTGCCAGGCGCCCGCCTCTTCATCGAAGCCGCCCTCACCCGTCGGATGGGCGAGCTGTTCGCGGTGCAGTGCCTCGATCGCGCGATCGAGGGTGAACGTCGGATCGGTGGCCTGACTCGCTTCCCAGGTCGCGCGCGCGATCAAGGCGCGACCGACGTCGAGGTGCAGGGTGGTCGGGTCCTGCGGGTACAGTGCGAGCACGCGCGCGACGTGGCCGCGCGGGTCTTCGCCACGAGCGATCGCGTTCTCGGCGAGCATCGACTCGGCGCCCGCGAGGAAGGGCGCCACGTTCCCGTCGGGCCGCACGGCCAGCGCGGCCTCGAGCGCCGCGCGCGCCTCGTTCAGGGCCGATCTGGGATCGCCGCTGTCTGCGACGGCCTCCGCGCGGGTGAATGCGATCATCCCGCGAGCGCGAAGGAGCAAGAAGTTGTCCGGATCGCGCGCGAGTGCTCGCTCGACCACGACCTCGCCACGCCGCAGTGGTTCGTCCGCCGGGAGTCCCTGCGCGAGGAGCTGGGTCGCACGCGCATACTCGAGCGTCACCGCGTCCATCGCCCCACGCGGAGACGGTCGCGCGAGGTACGCGCGGTCGCAGGCGATGTGGCCCGCCTCGTACGTGGCCGCACCGTCGGTGCCGAGATGGACCTCGAAGGCGAGCTGCTCGGCCCGGTTGGTACACGCCTCGCCGTACAGGAACCAGGCGCTCCGGCCGGTCAGGATCGCTTGCTCGAGCACCGCGTCGGCCGCGCGGTAATCGCGCGCCGCGGCCTCGTCCTGCCCCGCGTCGCGTTCGTCGTTGGCGCGCCCCTGATAGCCGGCCGCGAGCCTGCTCGCCGCCTCGAGCAGGTCCGGATCGGCGACGATCGCTTGCCGCGCCAGCTCGATCGCATCCGAATTCCGCCGCTCCGCGAGCGCGATCCGTGCGAGATCGAGCAGGTTCGTCGCGCCGGTCTGACGCAACGCACGCAGCGCGGGCTCGCGGAGCGCGATCACGAGAGGGACTTGCTCGACCGCTCGGATCCGCTCGGTCGTGGTGCCCGCGACGAGGATGAGCTTGCCCTCGTATTGGTCGAGCAGCACGTTGCCCCAGACCTCGAGCGCCGCGGGCGAGGGACTACGCGCGAGCACGGCCTCGAGTCGGGTCCGGGCACCTGCGAGATCACCGAACGTGCGCTCCCCCCGCGCGAGCGCGATCTGGGCGACCCCGCCGTCGTCGGTCGTGCCGCCGACCTGGACCGCGAGGAGCGCGAGCTCGAGCTGCGCCCGGGCCGTGTCACGGGCGATGGGATGAAGCGGCTTGACGAACGCGTAGCGAAGCTCCGCCGCGATCGCCGCGGCCTGGCGTCCCGCCGCTTCGGCGAGGGTTGCCGTCGCGAGCGTTTCCTCGCGCGCACGTCGCGCGACGGTCACCGGCACCGCGACAGCGATCGCGATCGCGGCCACCGCGACAGCGGCATAGATCCGCCGCCGGCGTCGCCGCTTCGGCTCGGCGAGCGCGAGGATCGCGGCGTGGAGCTCGGCACCGTCCGCGAAGCGTCGCTCGGCGGGCTCGGCGAGGGCGCGCGCGAGCAGCGGTCGGAGCTCGGCCGGTGCCAGCGCGAGCTCGCCCGGACCGCGAAGGCCTCCGGTCGCGAGCTCGAGCAGCATGATGCCGAGCGCGTAGACATCGCTGCGCGCGTCGACCGCTCTGCCCTCGCGCTGCTCCGGCGCCATGTAGCCCCGGGTGCCGCCGACGGCCGCCGGGTTGTCCCCGCGCAGCTCGGCGAGCCCGAAGTCGAGCACCTTGACCCGGCCCTCGCGGGTGACGAACACGTTGCTCGGCTTGAGATCGAGATGGACGATGCCTGCGGCGTGCATCCGGCCCAGCGCGGCGGCGACCTCGCGGATCAGCGCGACCGCGCCGGCGAGCGTCGGTGCCTCGCGCTCGCACCGTGCGGCGAGCGTCTCGCCGTCGAGGAGCTCCATCACGAGGTACGGCAGGCCGTTGATCGTGCCGGTGTCGTGGAGCGTGACGAGCGCGGGATGGTTGAGGCTCGCCGCGATCCGTGCCTCGCGCTCGAACCGGTCCAGCACGATCGGCGTGGGTGCGCCGCGGGTCACCTTGATCGCGACGGCTCGACCGAGCACCGCGTCGCGCGCCGCGAACACGATCCCGAAACCGCCCCGACCGATCACGCGCTCGAGCGTGTAGCGACCGATCCGCTCGCCCGGCGCGATCTGGACCGGCTCGGCGAGCGGCCAGCTCGGCGCATGGGCGAGCGCATCGAGGACCGACGCGAGATCCGTCGAGAGCTCGTCACGCGTCTCGTTCACGAGGTGACCGCCCGTGGCCACGTCCGCCTTCGCCACGAGGCAAGCTTAGCGTCATCTCGCCAGGCAATCCCAGTACGATACGGCGAGCGGCACGAGCACGGCCATCGCCGCGAGGACGGCGCAGGTCGCGCCCACCGCGATCCGCGGCCGCGGCCGGCGCAGCGCGATCACGGCCCGGCGCATCTCGTGTGTATTCGTGAAGCCGTTGCCGAGCGCTCGCGCGATCACCGAGCGCACGCACATCGGCGCGAACCGGATCTCCTTGCGCTCGCCGGTCACCATCGCGAGCAGCATCGCGCCCGCGGCAAAGACGTCGGTCTGCGGCTGTTCCAGCGCTCGCGCGACGATCGCGAGGGCCCGAGCCGGGGGTAACGGCGTGTCCACGGCCGGTCAACGCCCGCTACCCCAGATCTTCCCGAGGTCTGTCCCGAAAACGAGAACGGCGACCCGGAGGTCGCCGTTCTGCCAATGAAGTCGGGGACTTAGAACGTCAGGCGGACGCCGATCCGGGCCGAGGCCGGGACGTAGCGCACGTTCGTGTTGTGGAAGTTCGGGTTGCGGCCGATCGGCTTGGCGGTCTCACCACCGGCGTTGTCGATCTCCTTGACCCAGATCAGATCGTCGTACGTGCCGCCCGACACCGGGTTCGCGTTCTGCTGCTCGCCGGCGACGCCGGGGGCCGACAGCTTGTAGTACGGCGCGTAGTTGTCATCGACCCCGGCCGTGCCCTGGCGGTTGTAGATGTTGTAGATGTCCGCGAACACCTCGAGCTTCATGTTCTTGTTGAGCATGCGGCCGTAGCCGACGTGGACGTCGAGGCCGTGGTCGAAGTCGGTGCGACCGAGCTCGCCACGCGGCAGGAGGTACGACTCGTTCGGGCCGTAGAGGTAGTGACCGGCGAGCGCATCCTCCGGCACCCCCGAGAGCGCGCGGAAGCGGATACCGACCGTCAGGTCACCGGCCTTCTTGAGGTCGAACGTGTAGTAACCGTCGAGCTTGATGTAGTGCGGGCGATCCTGCGGCAGCGGGCCGATGTGGTTCGAGAGCAGCTCGACGAGGTCGTACTGCGACGAGATGTTCGGATCGACCTGACCGTTCGTGGCCTGGAACAGACCCGGGTAGTTACCCTCGGTGCGCGAGTAGGTGTACGAGCCCTGGACGTAGAGCGCCTTCGAGAACCGGCGCGTCAGCGTGAACTGGAGCGCGTTGTAATCGCGGCGCGGCGGGTCGAAGATCCGGATGCCCTGATAGAGCTTGAGCTGGCTCATCAGCCGGTTCTTCTCCTTCGGGTCGTCCGTCGCCATGATCTTCTGGTTGAGCTTGTTCTCCTCGTCGGCCGACCAGGTGCCCGGGTTCGCGATCACGTAGGTCTGCGCGCCGTCGGTCGAGACGTCCTCGATCACGCGGCCGAGGCGGCGGTTCTGGTACGACACGCCGATCTTCAGATCGTCGAGGATCTCGTACTCGAAGCCGCCGATGACCTCGTCCATGTACTGCGACTGGATGCCGGGGGCGATCAGCGTTCCGCTCGCGCCGAGCAGCGTCTCGCGGAGGTTACCGACCGCTGCCGCGTTCTCGAGGCAGCCGACGCCGTTGGGGCCACCGATGTTCACATCCTTGGTGCCACAGCTGTTCGCGCTGAAGATCTGCTCGTACTGGACCTCGCCGCCGAACGAGCGGTCGTTGATGTCCATCGGCACCGACTCGTAGAACCGGCCCCAGTGGGCGTAGATCTTCGAGCGACCTTCCTTCGTCCAGTCGTAGAGGAGGCCGATGCGCGGGGCGAAGTTGCCGGAGAGCGTCATCGCGTTCGTGCCGAGCTGCTCGCCGGTGAGCGGGTCGACCGTGTTCTGGAGGAAGTCGGCGTAGCGCATCCGCTGCTCTTCGTAGCGGAGGCCGACGTTGAGGGTCAGGTTCGGCTGGATCTGCCACGAGTCGCGGATGTACGCGGACCAGTTGAACGTGTTGCCGACGACCTGGGTGCCCGGCGAGCCCGGCGAGCCGCCGAGGTAGTCGCACTTGAACGACAGCGTCGCCGAGCCGGTGACGCCCGTCGAGCCCGAGAGGTTCGGCGTGCGGCAGGTCTGATCGAACCGGCCGTCCGGGTTGTCCATCGTGGTCAGCTGGACCCAGCGATTGGTGTAGACCACGCCGCCGCCGACATCGTTCGTGATGTAGCCGCCGCCGTTGGTCATCTCGTTGCCCGAGAAGATCCGGGCCTTGTCCGAGAGGTTGTCCTCTGCGTCGATGCCGGCCTTGAACTCGTGGCTACCCGCGGCCTTGACGCGATGGGTGACCGAGAGCTTCGCGCTGCGGCGCTGCTCGACCTGACGGAAGATCGAGCCCGGGCCGCCGATGTAGTACGGCTCGGTCGTCATCGGGCAGTTCGTGATGAGCGGGTACGGGTCCTCGCTCGACGTCGGGCCATCCTTGCAGCCCTGGTAGCTGTTCGTCTGCGCGGACTCGCCGAACCCGGGTCCCCAGGTGTTGAGATCGCCGTCCTGGAGGATCTGCAGCGGCTGCGCGTTGCCGTAGGCCGGATCGTTCGGGTCGAGCGCGTTCGTGTTGTAGCTATCGCGGTGATAACCGATGACGGCTTCGACCTCGGTCTTGTTGTCGTTGAACTTCGAGGTCCACTTCGCCGAGATGTCGGTCGTCAGCGAGTCCTGCTGGAGACCGGAAGCGGCCGGGCCGAGGACGCCCGGCGTGCGCGCGCTGGCCGGAAGGCCCTGCACGGTCAACTGGCCCTGGTGCTCCGGGGTCGCCGCGTAGTTGATCTTGGCGAGCATGTTGTAGCCATGGCTCGTCGCGCTGCGGACCTCCTGGTCGACGTTGTCCGTGATGTAGAAGCCCGTGCGCGGGTCGATGTCGGCCGTCGCATCGCCGTACATCTTGGCATCGCAGGTCGACAGGCCGGGGATCGGGCCCTCGGCGATGCCGTTACCCGAGGCGACGCGACAGTCGGTCTCGCGCTTGATCGTGCGGGTGTAGTCGGTCGCGGCGAACTGCGGCGCGAAGCCGACGAAGAACCACAGCTTGTCCTTGATGATCGGGCCACCGAGCTCGAACCCGAAGTCGGCGTTGTAGGCGGTGTTGCCGGCGACGTCGATCGAGCTCGCGTTGACCGGCGTGGTCTTCGCGGCCGCGGTCAACGTGCCCGGCTGCCAGTAGCCGAAGATCGAGCCCTTGAACTCGTTCGAGCCGGACTTCGTGACGACGTTGACGATACCGCCCGTCGCGCGGCCGTACTCGGCGTTGTAGCCGCCGGTGATGACCTCGATCTCTTCGATGAAGTCGTTGATGACCGGCGAGCCGACCGTACCGAACGTGAGGTTCGTCGTGTTGACGCCATCGACGTAGTACTGGTTCTCGAGCGACGAGCTGCCGGAGAACGACGTGCCGAGGCCGTCGTTCGACGAACCGGCGGCGGCACCGAGTGCCGCCTCGAACGTGCGGCCCGGGACCGGGATGTTCTTGATGTAGTTCTTGTCGATCGTGATGCCCTGCGTGGTCGACGTCGGGTCGATCGTCGGCGCGGTCGCCGTGACGTGCACGACCTCGCCGCCCGCCTGGGCCTGGTTGATCTTCTGGAACACCGGCGTCGCCTTGCCGATGCCGACGTGGATGTTGCTGTGCTCGACGGTGATGTCCGCGTAGTAGAACGTGACGAGGTAGTCACCCGGCGGCAGATCGTTGATCTTGTAGGTGCCCTTCTCGTCGGTGATCGCGGTCTGCGTCTGCGCGAGCGCCGGCGAGGTCGCGATGACGGTCACGCCGGCGAGGGCGCTGCCGTCCTTCTGATCGGTGACGGTGCCCTGGATCGCGCCCGTGGTCGCGCCTTGCGCGTCCGCGAGCTGCGGGGCGAAGAGGTCATGAGCGACGAGCCCGGAGACTCCGAGAAGCGCCGCGACGAAGATTTTGCGAGTATTCATCGGGGTTCCCTCAGGGAGCGGTGGTGAAGTGGATCGTGATCGGCGCCGTGAGGCCCTGACCGAACGAGTCGGTCAGCGTCGTCGGGAACGTGATCGTGTACATCGTGTTCGCCGCGAGCGGCGTGGTGAACGTGAACTTCACCTGCGACGACATCGTCAGCGTGGTCGTGAACCCACCCGGCGGTGCCGGGGTGATCGTGATGTTCGCGGCGGTGGCCGGATCGAGCGGCGCGTTCGCGTTCGCGAAGATCGGGTTCGTCGCGTTGACGTTCATCGCGCCATCGGTGATGCCGAGCACGTTCACGCGGAGCGAGTCGGTGCTGAACGTGAACGCCGACAGATCGCCGGGGGTGCACTCGAGGTCCTGCGGACAGTCCTCGAGCTTGCCGTCGCAGCTCGCCGGGCGGCCGGCCGGAGGCGCGCACACCTTGTTGCCCTGCTTGTCGACCACGTTGTCGGCGAACGTCAGGTTGCACGTGATGTGGGTCGGCAGGAGCCCGCCCTTCGGCGCGAGGATGACCGCCGGGCCGAGTGCGTCGAAGCCACCGGCGGCGGGGACCTGCTGGTCGCCCGACGGGTTCCAGTAGCTCTGGTCGAGATCGATCGGCACCGAGATGCTGCCGCACTGGATGCCGACGGCACCCGCCTTGAAGCTGGTGTTGTCGGCCGCGCCGTCGCTGTTGACGTCGAGCACGCCGACCGGGTCGCCCTTCGCGATCGCGCCGCAGCCGCCGTCGATCTGGCAGATGCAGACGGCATGCGGACCCTGGCAGGAGTTCTTCAGCGCGTCGCTGTTGACCGAGCAGGCCGCGATGTCATCGGGCGTCGCGCCGAGCGGCACCGACGAGAACGCGTCGTCGTCGACCGGACCGCGGCACTGGACCTCTTCGAGCATGTTGCCGACGAGGAGCTCGTCCATGATGATGCGCAGCGACTGGCCGGTGACCGATGCAGTGGTGACCGGGTGATCCTGATCCGCCGTCGCCGACGGGAACGTGCCGAACGCGAACACGCGGCGCGACAGGAACGTCGTGCTGCTGCCCGAGTCCTGATACGTCTCCTTGAGACGTACTTCGGCAAGTGCCGGCGGACCATCGGGATTGAGGTTCGTAAAGCTCGACTGGTCGGTACAAGCAGTACCGATCGAGCTCACGATTGCTAGTGCGATCCCAAATCGAGCCAACATAACCTTAAGCTCCTCGACGAGAGTGCGTTCACCCGAGAAAAATCGACCGCTTGTAACGAGAACGGTGACAAGGTGTCAAGCAGTTCCCGTCCTTGTATCAGCGCCGACGGTGATCGCACGACGACTCCCCGATCACGGCGCGTGACAGCGCCTCAGTGGGAGTCGCCTCAGGTGTCGCACCCGTCGAGGATCGGGGCCTTTATCGCCCGAACGCTCCGTTCCGGCAGACGTACCGAGACGGGGGATACGCGACCCGATGTCGCCCCCCGTTAGCAACCGCGTCGAAACGACTCGCCTAGGGCGAGCCGGACGCCGGCTGCTCGCCCGGCTTCTCTTCTTCGGTCTTCAACGCGACCTTGATCTCGTCGTGGTTCGCGTCGCTCGCGATGCTGCGGATGGTGTCCATGGTCTGGACGACGCCCGACCACGGGGTCTCGGGCTCGAAGTCGACGAACACGACCTTCTCGGTACCGGCGTGCATCGCTTCCAGCTTCGGCCGCAGCGTCTTCGCCAGGTCGATGAACTGGATCGAGGTGTCCTTGTCGCCGTCGTTGAACACGACGGAGAGGTCGCGCTTGACCTTGACGGTCAGGAGGCTGGCGTTCGGATCCGGCATCTCCTTCGTGTCGTCGATCTTGCGCGGGACCTCGAGGGTCTCCATCTGCATCATCACCGGCATGATCACGAGGAAGATGATGAGGAGGACGAGGAGGACGTCGATGAGCGGAGTGACGTTGATGTCACTCTGAACGCCACCCTTGTTATTTCCGGTGGACATCCCCATGGCGTTACTTGTCCCCCGAGTCTTTCGACTTGGCGATCGCCAGGTCGAGCTGCTGCAGTGCCAGGACCGGTGACTTGTTCAGGTACACGATCACCGGCTTGATCTTGCCGTACTCGACGAGATCCGCACCCTTGATGTAGACCCGACCGACGCCCTCGGGGTTCTTCGGCGCATCCCACGCGGCCTTGATCTGGATCTCCATCTCCTTGAGCGTGGACTCGTTGATCGGGCCGAGCTTGTTCTTCTCGACGTACAGGTTGCCGTCGTTGTCGATCGACACGATGGGCTGCATCTTGTCCTTCTCCTGCGAGAAGTTGCGCGCCTTCGGCAGCGTGACGTCCTTGCCGCGCCCCATCACCATCGTCATGAGCATGAAGATGATGAGCAGCACCAGCATGACGTCGACGAGGGGCGTCACGTTGATGTCGTTGCGAACGTGATCGACGTGGTGCTTCTTCGCAGAGATGCGCCAGCGTCGATGCTGGTGTCCCGCGCGGCCGGCCATATGGCTAGCCCCGACCCTCGCGCAGGACGTAGTCGATGAACTCGCTCGACACGTCGTTCATGTCGATCACGTAGTTCTCGACGCGGGACGTGAAGAAGTTGAACGACATGGCGCCGATGATGGCGACGCCGAGACCGAGCGCCGTCGACACGAGCGCTTCGGAGATCTTCGGGCCGATCTCGGTGATCGACACGTTGTTGCCCTTGAGGAGCTGGAAGGTCCCGAGGATGCCGACGACCGTGCCGAGGAGGCCGATGAACGGCGTCGCCGACGCGACCGTGCCGAGGTACGGCAGGCCTTTGCGGAGGTTGGCCGTCTCGCGCTCCTTCACGCGCTCGAGCGCGCGGTTGACGCTATCGACGAGGTCGAAGTCGCCGACGTCGTCGGGACCGTCGGTCTTCAAGGCCTCGCGACCCTGGAGCAGCGCCGTCAGGCCCGACTCCATGACCTTCGCGACCGGGCTCTTGCTCGAGTGCTTCGCCGCCTGGAGCGCCTCGTTCACCTTGTGCTGGCGGAGGAACTCGCCCAACGCCTGGACGTAGCGAATGCTCTGGTCGCTCGCGGCGCGGAACGTCAGGAGACGCTCGGCGATCACGTAGAACATGAACACCGACATCAGCACCATCAGGATCGTGATGGCCTGGACGATGATGCTGGCGTCCTTGAAGATCTGTACGAGGTCGAGTCCCATGGCACTTTCCTGTTTAGGTGATCACTTCTGCGAGTAGATGAACGTGACGGCGGTGCAGACAGGAACAGGCTTGCCGTTCACGTTGTATGGCTTGTAGCGCCATTCGGCGCGCATCTTTCCCTGGATCTTCGAGTCGTACGCCGGGAAGCTCGTCGACTTCAGCATCGTCACGCTCTGGACCTCGCCACCGACGGTGAGGCACAGCTTGAACGAGCCGACCACGCGGTCCTTGCCGGAGCGCTGGATCTCGGTCTTCGTCACGTCGTCCGGCGCGATCATCTTCTCGCCGGCGATCCGCGAGCCTTCGAGCATCGTGGGCGGGACGTTCTGCGGCGGTGCGGGAGGCGGCGGCGGGGGCGGCGGGGGCGGCGGGGCACCGACGACACCACCGACGACACCACCGGCGACGCCACCTTCTTCTCCACCGATCTCGCCGTTCGGATCGCCCTTCTCCTCGGTCGTCGGAGCGGTCTCCTGCTTCTCCATCTTGACCGGCTGGACGATGTCTTTGACCTTGATCTTCTTGGGCGTGATCGTCTGCTCGTGCGGCTTCGCGCCACCCGGCGGGGGCGGCGGAGGAGGCGGCGGGGGCGGCGCGACCGCGAGGTCGATCGTCGTCTTCGGCTTGTCGAGCTGCTCGACGTCCCAGATCGTCTTGATCCACATCGCCGCGAACAGGACGATGTGGAGCGTGATCGCGCCCATCAGCACGGGCGCGGCCCAGGGCGGCGCCTTCTTGTTCTTCGCGGCGGCGAAGTTTCCGAACATTCCGTCGGCGACTTGGGGTTCCATGGTGGGCATTGGCAGCGTTCTCCTTGGGGAGGCGAATTAGCCGCCGGCCGGAGGTGTGATCGACACGCCAGCAGGTGGGGTGGCACCGGCCGGAGCTGCCGGTGTTGCAGGGGTACCGGGTACCTGGCCTGCGGCCTTCTTCGCCTTCTCGTTTAGAACGCGCGAAGCGTGCTGGAGATCTTGCGCAGTTGCGCGATCGAGGGCGCCGGCCCACGAGGCCCCCTGGGCCTGGCCCCGGAAGTTGAAGATCGAGGCCATCAGCCCGACAGGCTTGGGGTTATCCGGCTGGAGCCCAGCTGCCTTCTGGAGGGCGCCGATGCCGCGGTCGGCGAGCTCGACGCTCTCCTCGCGGCTCAGGGTCTTGGAGTTGAGCTTGGACCAGGCCACGTTGCCGATGAACTGGTACGCCGCCACCTTGGCCGACTGCTCGGTCGCGACCCCGGCAACCTTCAGGTACCACTCGATCGACTTGCGCCAGTCGTTGGCCTTCAGGTTGATGCCGGCCAGAGAGCCCATGATCTCGGGGTCGTTCGGCTTGGCCTTGCCGAGCTCTTCCCAGTAGTCGATCGCCTTCTTGTACTGGGACGAGTCGATCCACGTCTGGGTCATCAGCGCGCGGGTCTCGTTGTCGGTCGGGTGCGCCTTCATCCACAGCCCGAAGTGCTCGGTCACGAGATCGGCGAGCTTGTTGTTGTCGAGCTGGCAGATCGACACCTTCTCGCACTTGAAGCTCGAGGCGCACACGTTCTTCGCGTCGCAGTCCTCGAAGTGGCGATCGCCTGCCTTGACGCACGCCTGCTTCTCGATCGCCACGACGCCGGGAACGACCTTGCAGGCCTCGCTCCCGTTGCGATCGATGAACACCGGCTTGTCGCTGCCCGGCTGGAACACCTTCGAATAGGCGAGCGCCAGGTTGTAGTGGATCGTCGGGTCGTCGACTTCCTTGATCGCCTTCTGATAGTGCGTCACGGCTTCGACGAACTTCTGGTCGCGGAAGGCGCTGTTGCCCTTCCGGTTCTCGCTGCGACCGTCGAGCTGATCGCAGCCCGCCGCCACGACGAGTAGCAGGGTGGCGAAGATGATCGCGCGGTCGGCAATCCGCATGAGGCGCGCGACTATACATACCTGGGTGGAGTGCATCAACCGCTTCCGCCTGATCGGTCTACTACGAATTTCGTCGCGCGAAACGCGACACGCGTGACACCGCCTGACGCGGTGCGGTCTGGCAACAACAGTCGCGACCCTGTTGCATCTGCTAGGGAATCGCAAACGTGAGCCCGATCGTGTAGCTGTCGAGATCTGCTTCCTTCGGCGCGCTCGACGTGAAATTCGCAGACTTCTGCTCGACGCATTGCTTCAGTGCGTCTGCGCTCGGTCCGTCGATGTCGCGGATCTGGGCCGTGAGGCCCGTGATCGACAGCTTGTGATCCTTGATCGCGATGGCGAGCGTGCCCTCCATCTTGGGCTTGGTGCCGCGCGCCTCCTTGGGGACCGCGGCCGCGCAGTCGAACATCTGGCGCTTCACCTGCTGGCTGATGTCCTGGGTCAGCTCCGACGGCAGCGCGCGCGCGTTCGCCGGATGGATGTTCGGCGGGATGTCCATCGGCTTGTGGTCGCCGGTGCGGTGATCGCGGATCTTGACGTCGCCGACCATGTACTCGCGCACCTGATCGCTGCCGGTCGCGGCGACCGTGCCATCCGGCAACCTGGGCGGCGCGCCTCGCTCGGTCGAGGTCACGGCGACGCTGCTGCCCTGCCCGGCGGGACGCGCGATCTGCTTCTGCGCGACCGCCGGAGGATCGTCGGTCTTCGACATCAGGAGGATGAGCGCGACCGCACCGATCACGAGGACCGCGCCGATCGCGACGAGCAGCTTCATGCCGTAGGTGATAGCACGGCATCCGGTCGGATCACCTCGACGTCGCCGGAGCGAACGCGGTGGACCGTGCCGGTGTGATCTTTCAACAACAGGGAGCCATCGCGATCGATGCCGGTGAGCTCGCCGGCGAGTGGAGCCCCCGCGATCTGTGCGATCGCCGACAGGCCGCGTGCCATCCGCTCGGTCCACGCCGGGATGATCGACTCGAGCCCGCACGCGACGTAGCGATCGACCCAGCGCTCGAGCTGCGCGACGAGCTCGGCGAGGAACGTCTCGCGGTCGACCTGCAAGGCCGTCGCACGATGCGCGACCGCTTCGGGGACGATCCCGAGGTTGACGCCGATCCCGACGATCACCGAGTCGAGCTTGCCGCCCTGACTCTGGGTCTCGACGAGGATGCCCGCGAGCTTCTTGTCGGCGACGAGCACGTCGTTCGGCCACTTCAGCGCGGCCGGCGCGCCGAACGCGCGCGCGGCGTCGCACACGGCGATCCCGATCGCGAGGGTCATCGGCGGCACGTCCGCGAGCGGCAGCGGCGGGCGCATCACGGCCGAGACATACAGGCCGCCGGGCGGCGAGGCCCACGCACGCCCCTCGCGTCCCCTGCCCGCTTCCTGGCGCTCCGCGATCACGAGCGTGCCGTGGCTCGCACCCGCGCGGGCGTAGCGCGCGGCCTCGTCGTTCGTCGACGCGCAGCTCTCGAGCTCGATCCGCTGGCAGCCGAGCCAGGTCATGACCGGACGTCCAGGCCGATGTCGACCGCCGGGGCCGAGTGGGTGAGCGCGCCGACGCTGATCAGATCTGCGCCCGCGCGCGCGTAGTCACCGATCGTCGCGAGCGTGATGCCGCCGGAGACCTCGACGACGACGTTGCGCCCGTGTGCGCGCGCCGCGGCGACCTCGACCTGCGCGGGCGTCATGTTGTCGAGCAGCACGACCTCGGCGCCGGCCGCGAGCGCCTCGTCGAGCTCGCCCAGGTTCGTGACCTCGACTTCGATCCGCAACGGGTGCGGCGCTTTCTGCTTCGCCGCCTCGACCGCCCCGCGGACCGAGCCACACGCCGCGATGTGGTTGTCCTTGATCAGGATCCCCGAGCCGAGATCGAAGCGATGGTTCGCGCAGCCGCCGGCGACGACCGCCGCCTTCTCGAGCACGCGGAACCCCGGCGTGGTCTTGCGCGTGTCGACGACCTTGCACTTCGTCGGTCCGCCCGCGGACGCGACGGCGTCGGCGTAGCGCTTCGCGAGCGTCGCGACGCCCGACAGCCGCTGGATGAAGTTGAGCGCGGTGCGCTCCGCCGCGAGGACGCCGTGCGCCGGGCCCTTGACCGACAGGATCAGCGCGCCGCGATCGAGCCGCGCGCCATCGGGCGACATCACCTCGACGGCGATCGACGAGTCGACCATCGCGAACACCGCGGCCGCGATGTCGACGCCGAACGCGACGATCGGCTCGCGCACGATCATCTCCGCGGTGATGATCGGGCCGTTCGTGCCGACCGTGACCTGAGAGGTCACGTCGCCGCGACCGAGATCTTCATCGAGCGCGAGCTCGATCAGGCGGCGGACCGCCGGGATGGCGGCGAGCCCACGCAAGACAGGTGAACCACCCATGTCGCGGATCAATCTACTCGATCGATCCGACGATCGATCGCGAAAATCCCATGTTCTCTACCGGCCCGCGGTCCGCGGGCCTCCTTTCATCACTTCCCGGCTTGAACCGAATCCAACACGGCCTGGATCTCGGCCTTGTGCGCGTCGAGCTTGTCGACCTTCACCGCGAGCGCGACGAGCACCGACTTCTTCGCCTTGCCGGGGCCGATCACCGCGGCCTTCACGGTCACGTCGCCGCCGACCGCGTGACCGGTGCCCGTCACGTACGTCGCCGCCATGCCGTGCACCTTGCCGGGCATCGGCTTGTCCCACTTGATGTTCGCGACCGCGCGATAGAGCTCGCCGTCGAGCTTCTTCTGGGCCGCGGCCGCATCCATCGCGTCGACCGGCCACACGAGGACCGCGATGTCCTTGTCCTTGGACTCGCCGGCGAGTCCCGCGTCCTTGACGTCGAGCTTCCAGCCGTCGGGCACGGTGACCGCGAGCTTCGCGGTCTTCTCCGACTTGGTCTCGGCCGACGCCGACGCCGTGACCAGCAACAACGCGATGGCTACCCGCTTCATACGCGGATACTAGCTCACGCCCACTGCGCGGTCCGCCACCCTTGCTTGCGAGCGTGACGAAGTAGGCGTGCGTCCGGGTTCACCGCGATCGCGGTGCCGACCCGCTGGAGCATCGGCAGGTCGTTGTAGCTGTCGGAATAGAAGTAGCTGCGCCGGAGGTCGATCCCCTCGCGCTCGGCCCACTCCTCGGCGAGGACGACCTTGTGACGGCCGAAGCACAGCCGCGACGGCTTGCCGGTGAAGCTCCCCGCCGGATCGACCTCGAGCTCGGTCGCCAGCACGTGGTCGATCGCCACACCCGCCGCGACCGGGCGCGCCGCGTACACCGTCGAGCCGGTCGCGAGCACGATCGTGTGACCCGCGGCACGGTGATGCTCGATCGCGACGCGCGCGGCGGGGGCGACGAGCCGCGCGACGTCCTGGTGGTACCACTCCTCGCACTTCGCGATCATGTCGGCCTCGGAGTCGCCCGCGAGATCGGCGCACAGCCGGGTCACGACCGCCTCCATGTCGAGGACCGCGAGCTTGTAGAGCGTCGACCAGTACACGACCTTCGCGACCATCGACGCGGGGAGCTCGCCGCGGCGATAGAGGAAGCGCGTCCACGACATCCCGGTGTCGCCGCGGAGCAGCGTGTTGTCCATGTCGAACAGCGCGGCGATCATCGGAGCACGGTGAGGTCTAGCAGGCGGATCAGGATGTTCGAAGCCCCGTGCGTCACGGTCGACGCGAGGATCGATCCCGTCGCCGAGCGCATCCACCCGAACATCAGGCCGGGAAAGAACGTCGCGAGCGCGCGCGGGTCGCCATCCTTCGGCAGGTGGATCAGCGCGAACGCGGCCGCGGAGAGGACGAGCGCGAGCCCGACCCCACCGCCGAGGATCCGCCGCTTCGGCGGCCAGCGCTCCTCGAGGAGCTTCAACAGGAAGCCGCGAAAGAACAGCTCCTCGGGCAGCGCGACGACGACGAGCTGGACGAGGCAGAACTCCGCGAAGTCGAGCGTCAACGCCGGGCGATGGATCGCGGACAGCCCGCCGTAGTGGCTGCACATGTTCCTCGGCACGAGGTGAGCGAGGAGCGTCGAGTTGCACGCGACCTCGTAGAACGCGAAGTAGCCGAGCGCGAAGATCGGAAAGATCGCCGCGATCGCCGCCGCCGCGGTGAGCAGGCCCCGGCGCAACGGCACCGCGGTGAAGCCGTAATCGTCGAGATCCTCGCCGCGCTTCCAGGCGACCCACACCGGGGCGTACAGGAACAGCACCGCGACGAGGGCGCTGCCGAGGTGGCCGATCCCGGGGAGCGTGACGTCGATCCGGACCAGACCGGTGACGAGGATCGCGACGACGAGCCAGGTCAGCCCGGCGGTTCGCGCCGGATCACGCAGGGACTTCGTCACGCAACTGCAGGATACCTGATCGTCCAAGAGGACGTGGCTGCGCCCGGTATCGTCGGAGATCGTCCGGAATGCGATCGCTGCAACACGCTCACGGTGGCGATGGATCGTTCGCGCGCCGTCTTTGTGAGTCTCGGAGCATTCGGGGTGCCCGGATTATCACAGAGGCACGAAGGACTTTTTCTCGGCAGACAATCGACCGCGGGCCGGATGTCACCCGCTCGTTCGTGGACGAAGGAACGGGTCGAGGGCACAAAATCGGACCCTGATTTCGGACTGGATCCGGCTCCGGCATCTGCATCGGATCCGGCATCGGCATCGGCATCGGCATCGGATCCGGCATCGGATTCGGATTCGGATCCGGATCCGGATTCGGATTCGGATTCGACATCGGATTTGGCCTTGATCCGGGGCCCGTGTCGGTCCGGATCCGGATTTGTGCCCTCGACCCGTCCTGCCCGCGAGCGAACGGGTGACGTCCGGCCCGCGATCGATTGTCTGCCGAAAAATTATCCTTCGTGCCTCTGTGATAATCCAAACACTCCGAACGATCCGATCCGGATATCAGCGAGCGTCCGACCACGGCCACGCTCGCGGACCGTGGTCCACCAGGATCACCAGGCCACGCCCACGACCGCGATCAGGTCAGTTGTGGATCGGCTCGAACGAGCCGGTCACGACCGTGTCGGCCACGACGGGCACCGCGAGCTCGGAGATCAGCTTCATCTCGCCGCTCGCGAGGTCCGCGGCGGTCGGGAAGCCCCACGCCTGGACGTACGCGGTCGGCGCGGCGGGCAGCTGGATCACCATGAACAGGCCGTTGGCCGCGGCGGCCTCGGCCTGCTTGTGGTGGACCGGCAGCTCGGGAGACAGCGAGAAGTAGAACGCCTGGGCGCCGGCGACCGGGGCCGAGGTCATCGACGTCGACGACACGGTCACCACGAAGTTCGAGATCTCGTGGCCGCTGCAGTCGCGGAGCGCGCCGGCGACCACGCCGGTGCCCACCGTACGGGTCTGGCCGATCAGCGCCGGCAGGAGCGCCGCGGTGGAGTTCGACACGCTCTGGATCGACGCCGGATCGGTGGTCGTCGCGGGAGCATCGGGCTTGACGTACTGATTGAGCAGCAGCGTCGGGAACTGGTTCACCGTCTCGATCATCTTGAACCCGTAGCGGGTCGTGCCCGTCGGGATCGTGATGCTGACGTTGCCGTCCGAGTTGGACATCTGGGTGTCGAACGGGGTGTCGACGGCGTTGTTCTTGAACACGGTGACCGTCGCCCCGGGCACCGGGGTCTGGTTCTGGAAGTCCTTCACCGTCGTCATCAGCGTGTGCGCGAGGGTCGTCGCCGCGTCCGTGGGACAGCTCGTGAGGTCGGCGTCACCGACCTCGGCGTTGCTCGAGTTCGCTTTCAACGTGCCGGACGGCTTGTTGAAGCCGACATCGGCGGCATCGGCGGTCGTGGTGTCGTCACCGCCGCCACACGCGGCGAGAGGGGCGATCAGAAAACAAGCGAGGACTAGGCGCATAGGTGGTTCAACTCCCGAAGTGTATTTATCGAGCGGTCGCCCCCGATTGCAACCATTTCCTCGTGGGGGCTAAAACCACGGGATGGAGATTGGCAAGATCCGCGACATCCTCGGCCCCCAGGCGAGCCTGCTCGAGCACCAGTGCAAGACGATCGCGGCGAGCCAGCTGACGCTTCCGTCGCCGACGTACATCGATCACACGTTCAGCCAGACCGACCGCACCACGCGCGTCCTCGGCTCGTACCAGCGGATGATGGATCACGGCCGGCTCGCGAACACGGGCTTCACGTCGATCCTCCCGGTCGATCAGGGCATCGAGCACTCGGCCGCGGCGTCGTTCGCGCCGAACCCGATGATGTTCGATCCCGAGAACATCGTGAAGCTCGCGATCGAGGGCGGCTGCAGCGCGGTCGCGTCGACGTTCGGCGTGCTCGGCTCGGTCGCGCGCAAGTACGCGCACCGGATCCCCTTCATCGTGAAGGTCAACCACAGCGAGCTGTTCTCGTACCCGAACACCTACGATCAGGTGCCGTTCGGCAACGTCCGCCAGTGCTTCGACATGGGCGCCGCCGGCATCGGCGCGACGGTGTACTGGGGCTCGCCCGAGTCGCGCCGCCAGCTCCAGGAGGTGTCGGAGATGTTCGCCGAGGCCCACGAGCTCGGCATGTTCACGGTGCTGTGGTGCTACGTCCGCAACAACGCGTTCAAGACGCCGACCGCGGATCACAACGTGTCGGCCGACCTCGAGGGTCAGGCCGTCCACCTCGGCGTGACGATCCAGGCCGACATCATCAAGCAGAAGCTGCCCGAGGGGAACGGTGGCTACAACGACCCCGCGCTCAAGGGCTTCGGCAAGACCCACAAGAAGGTCTACAGCGAGCTCACGACCGACAACCTGATCGACCTCACCCGCTGGCAGGTCGCGAACTGCTACATGGGCCGGATCGGCCTCATCAACTCGGGCGGTGCGTCGGGCGACAACGACCTGCGCGACGCCGTGACCACCGCCGTCATCAACAAGCGCGCGGGAGGCATGGGCTTGATCGCGGGCCGCAAGGCGTTCCAGAAGCCGTTCAAGGAGGGCGTCGAGCTCCTGAACACGATCCAGGACGTCTATCTCTGCAAGGACGTCACGGTCGCGTAGTGAAGCGGCTCGGCGACTTGCTCGTCGCCGCAGGGGGTCTCGACGCCAACGAGCTCGAGCAGGCCCTGCGCGCACAGATCGTGTGGGGCGGTCGATTGGGGACGAACCTGATCGAGCTCGGCTTCATCGATCTCGACGAGCTGTCGCGCGTGCTCGGCAAGCAGCGCGGCGTGCCGGCGGCGCTCGCGCATCACTTCGAGAAGGCAGACGCGGCGCTGCAGCAGCAGCTCCCGGCCGAGCTCGCCGAGAAGTATCAGGTGGTGCCGATCCTGCGCCTCGCCGACGGCCAGATCGCGCTCGCCGGCATGGACCCGCTCGACGACGAGGAGCTCGCGGAGATCGCCGCCGCGCTCGGCGTCGCGCCGCACGCGCTGGTCTGCTCGATCGCGTGCGAGCAGCGGATGCGTTACCAGCTCGAGCGCGTCTACAACATCAACCGCGGCGCGCGGTTCTTGCGCTCGCGCGGCGCCACGATCCCGCCGTTCCCGATCTTCGGCGACTTCGAGACCGAGCCGGACTCCGAGGTCGAGATCCCGATCGAGTGGGACGACGCCCAGGACGAAGCAGCCGAGGCGCCCGAAGCGCCCGAAGCGGCCGACGCGCCCGCGCCGCCCCCGCCGACTCAGGGCGCCGGCATCGCGATCGGCAGGGCCGACACCGACGCGCTCGCCGCCGCGATCGAGCAAGCCGCCGCGACCGCCGCCGCTCCGACGACGGAGCCCGCGGGTCGGGACCGCCGCGCGTACGTCAAGACGCTCGCCGACGACGAGCAGCCGCAGCAGCCGCGCGAGCGCAAGTCGACCCGGCCGAAGAAGGCCCTCGGCCGGATCGCGATCCGCAAGGTCGCGGTGACACCTCCGAGCGGTGCTGCCGTCGAGGTCGAGGCGGAGCGCGAGGCCGACTCGCTCGCGGACGCGGCCAAGGCGATCCGCCGCAGCCCGGATCGCGATCGGGTCGCCGATCTCGTGATGGAGGCGCTCGACCGGTTCGCACCCGCGCTCGACGCCGCGATGCTGCTCGTCATCCGCGGCCAGAGCGCGACGGCGTGGAAGCACTACCGGCGACCTTCACCTGGCAAGCAGGGCGGCGACCAGCCCGAGCTCGCGGTGCCGACCGACCAACCCGGCCTCGTGCCGCGCGCGATCGAGACCGCGGTCACCGCCCGCGGCAAGGCGACCGAGCTCGCGCCGATCGACCAGCGCTTGCTCCGCGCGCTCGCGGCCGGCGAGCCCCACGAGCTGGCCATCGTGCCGATCGCGATCGCCGGCAAGGTGATGTGCCTGCTCGCGATCGCGATCACATCGGGGAGTCAGGTCGGCGTGGTCGAGACGATCGCGACCTCGGCCGGAACCGCGTTCGCGCGCCTGATGCGCGACGCCGGACGGTAGCCCGTCCACGTACTCGTGCACGTGTCGCGTGCACGTCCACGTTCCGGGGGATCGTAACCGCCGGTTCCTCGCGTCCGGACCGATCCACGTCGCTCGTCTGGGACAGCCCCGAGGACGTGCACGTGCACGTGACACGTGGACGAGCACGTGGACGACGGATTTGCTCCACCTTGTGGTACATGTGCGGCAGGCCATGACCGAGGAAACGCCGACCCGAGGCGGTCGCAAGAAGCATCGCCACGACCTGGGCCAGGAAGATCACGGCTCGAAGCTCGCGGCCGGCACCACGCGGGCGATCCAGGGCCTCCTGGGCCTGTGGATCGCGCTCACGTTCGTGTTCATCCTCTACGCGCTCGTCGACGCGACTCACTAGCGAGTCGGTTCGAGATCGGTCAGAGTCCCTGGATCGGGCTGCGTCGGGGAACCGCGGCCTGGCCCGAGCCGCGCATCCATGATCGCCGAAGACATCATCAACGAGATTCGCGCGCGCGCGGACATCGTCGCGGTGATCGGCCAGCACGTCCAGCTGAAGAAAGCGGGCCGCAACTGGAAGGGCCTCTGCCCGTTCCACGGCGAGAAGACCCCGTCGTTCAACGTCAGCCCCGACAAGGGCTTCTTCCATTGCTTCGGCTGCCAGAAGCACGGCGACGTGTTCACGTTCGTGATGGAGCTCGAAGGCAAGAGCTTCGTCGAGGCGGCAGAGCAACTCGGTGCGCGGTTCAACATCGCGGTGCCGAAGGTCGACGAGTCGCCCGAGCTGCGCCGCGCGCGCGGCGAGCGAGTCGCGATGCTCGACCTCAACAAGCAGGCGACCGCGTTCTTCCAGGAGGTGCTCGCCGATGCCAAGCGCGGCACGCCGGGCCGCGAGTACCTCGAGAAGCGCGGCGTCGGCGCCGACGTCACCGACAGGTTCATGCTCGGCTACGCGCCCGCCGATTGGA
>Ga0307509_10003825_pt1 | contig 22318 bp, 25 predicted proteins | sample 10_EM_MG_FD_202245 | JGI IMG/M metagenome (GOLD analysis project Ga0307509, IMG submission 202245) | Populus trichocarpa ectomycorrhiza microbial communities from riparian zone in the Pacific Northwest, United States - 10_EM | ecosystem: Host-associated > Plants > Roots > Unclassified | place... | reverse complement strand
CCCCTGCTCCCATACAAACAGACCTCGTTATAAGGAATTTCCTGAATTTTCTTCCAAAACCTCGCTATAACGAAAGAAAAATCCTGAACTCTTGGCGTTCGTTATAACGAGGTGCGACTGTACTGTAAATTATGTGCTGTGTTCTGTAAAGGTTACCGTACTCGACTGACTGGTTGAGAGACGGGTTGGTGCATCCAAGGATGTGGTACCCTATTTCACTTTACGCACAGGGGAGGTTTCACGACACCCATGGCTGCATAACCAATACGGTAATCACCAAGCTTCAACTCCATCTCAAGAAGCAAAACGTAGGGTAAGTTAGAACTGCAATCGAAATGGGTTATGTCCCTGGTTTTTCGGTCTCTTCGACTTTGCTGCTTTAAACAGAGCTTCGAGTCCACTTAGCTGGTGTTGATCCTTCTACGGCTGTGCTCGAGACAATGAGTTCCTGATTTGATGACGGAATTGAGGCTGGGTGGTTGCTCTGAGCGTTCGATTCATGATGGATGGGTACGCTAAAACGGGCGCGTGACACACCCAACTTCTGCCCGTCAACCGTGCCCCAAAAACAGCGTCAGAAGAGTACGGTATTGGGGATGAGGGGAGCAGTTGAAGGAAAATTACCTGTTCGGTGATCTCTGTGATGTATGGTTTGCAGTCTGCAGTCTCTTCTCTTTGCTCTGAGCTTGACCTCTTTTTTTTCTTTTTCCCCTTCCTCGCTGCTTTCTCTTTATGTAGACGCTTTTGGATGCTTCTGCTTCTCCTTCTTAAGCCTTGTCTTTTTTGGTGATCTTTTTCTTCACTTTTCTATCGTGTATTTTTTATTTTTCCTTATTTCTTACCGGTATTTCTTTTTGACACACCTGTTTCCCGATCCCTTTTCTGGGCTTCTTGATTGAGGGGAGGTGCAGTAAATTCCCATAGGCTGGACGAATCACTGGGTCATCATCATAACCCAATCCATTAATATTTTGCCTCTTGGTAGCTTCTTTTCGCGTTTATCTCCTTGAAATTTCTCTCAGGTTTTGCACCACACCTGGATTTGATTTTTTAGCCTCCTGGTTTCCCCCTGTAAAAGCTTCTTCATTTTCACTCACTCACTCTTTTTTTTTTTAATTTTTTTTAATTTTTTTTTTTACCCTCCCAGGATATTTATTCATTTTGCAGATTTACACCAGCGTTCGTGAGATTTCTTCTTTGTGGATGGAAAAATTAAATTAGAAAAACCCTTGCAGCCGAGTCCAGGTTCGCCCAGCAGCAAGCTGACCCCTCTCGCTCTGCGCCGGCCCACCAATACGCCTCAACCACATCCGGCGCCCAAGCAGGAGCCAAAAAAACACCCAAGATTCTAAGTGACTTAGCTACAACAAAATCCGAGCCCTTCCCACCCTCCTCATTCACCCTCTTCTCGTCTCCTACAATACGACGTCTATCTTAACTACCCCCCCACCCCCCCCGCCCCTCTTCCTTTTCTGCTTAAATCGCTGCTGTCAATCTATCAAAGGCGTCGCTCTTTCTTGTGGAAAAAGACCCTTTCCGTCAACCCTCAACCCCCCCTTCTCCCCGAAAGCAATCCAGTCAACCCCGCCAAACAGGATTGCTCCTCACCCCACCACGGACAACCATAGACCCCGTCACGAACATTGTTGACAAACCTCCACACACTCTCTCTCGCTTGCACGTTCCTGTCGCTGCTGTCAACCCGAAGAAGATTCCATCCTTCGCTTTGCCCCATCTCGCTACTTGGACGTGCCGCGTAACCCTCGCCCTGGTCTTTAGGCTTCTTCCTTTTGAACTTCTTCCCCGCCCTCTGCACAATTTCAGGGTCCGTCAATCATCGTCATACAACCCCCGCCCCCCTAACAGAATAATATTTTCCAACCCACTCCCACTAAAGAGCCAGCACACTCCTTTGCGCCACTCTTTCCATTCTATCCTCACTTTTCTCTGTCGAAAGCAAAGTTACGATTTGTTACCTTTCTTCTAACTGTAACGAGTTTCATCACCCACAAACGCCCCTTCTCCCTCTCTTACGACCACCCCCAATCCGCCTCCTGGACTTTCAGGAAGTGTCCTTCTTCGTTTGCGAGGCTGGAGCTGCTGGATTATTGCCGCTTGGTCTACGGTTACGCTTTCTGGAATACACTCACATTCACCAGCCCTAAGCGTATATTTCTTTAGTGGCTCTTTCGGTACCCTATTTCCTTGCATAGCCTCGCCTGTTTCACTCGTCACCATTCCGGACTTCCCTCATCATCACGGCCACCCTCTCAATTAATACTCCCTCCCTTGTCCAACCTCGTCATTACAACAGTCATCACAATAGCTTACCCCTTTACCGATAGCATTTGTGGATAGTGGGCTTCTAACAATGTCACAAAATAGACCCGCTGCCTTTTCTGGCCTGCGGATGGGAGGTAAATATTATTTGCCTTGTTCCCTCTTTAATGGTAATACTAATACTTCACTCCTAGAGATTATCCGAGAGAAGGTTCAGGATGGATTGACCGGCGAGATTCGAGAGATGCAATATACGCAATGCAAGATTGTAGGGAATGGTTCTTTTGGCGTCGTTTTTCAGACCAAGCTCTCCCCCAACGGGGACGATGCTGCTATTAAGCGTGTATTGCAGGATAAGCGGTTCAAGGTATTGATTTCGTTTCCCGCTGGTTGCGGTTTGGACGGTCGACTAATATTCTCGGTCCTAGAATCGTGAACTTCAAATCATGCGTATTGTGCGCCACCCGAATATCGTGGAACTAAAAGCCTTCTATTACTCCAACGGAGAGAGAGTGAGTACTGTCCAATAGTCTGCGTTAATTTTTTTACACTAACAGTTTGTAGAAGGATGAAGTTTACCTCAATCTTGTCTTGGAATTCGTTCCCGAGACTGTTTATAGGGCCTCCCGATATTTCAACAAGCTGAAGACTACTATGCCGATATTGGAGGTGAAGCTTTATATTTACCAATTATTCCGGTCCCTCGCCTACATTCATTCGCAAGGCATATGCCATCGAGATATCAAACCTCAGAACCTTCTTTTGGACCCTGCGTCTGGGGTTCTCAAATTGTGCGATTTCGGTAGCGCTAAGATATTAGTTGAGAACGAGCCCAACGTCTCGTATATCTGCTCACGGTATTACCGTGCTCCCGAGCTTATCTTCGGAGCCACAAATTACACTCCCAAAATTGGTATGCCCTTGAATTAATTCTGGGGAATAGATCCTCTAACAGATCCTATAGATGTCTGGTCGACAGGATGTGTCATGGCGGAACTTATGCTTGGACAACCTCTATTCCCCGGGGAATCAGGTATCGACCAACTGGTGGAGATCATTAAGGTTCTTGGCACCCCTACACGGGATCAGATCAGAACCATGAATCCCAATTACATGGAGCATAAGTTTCCCCAGATCAAGCCGCATCCCTTCTCCAAGGTACGTGATTTTTTTTGGTTATTGAGGATTTCCCAACAAGCAGAGCTGATTTTCGTCGCAATACAGGTATTCCGCAAAGCTTCTCCTGAAGCTATTGATCTGATATCGAGATTGCTTGAGTATACCCCCACTCAGCGTCTCTCGGCTATCGAGGCCATGTGCCATCCGTTCTTCGACGAGCTGCGTGACCCAAACACTAAGCTGCCGGATTCCCGTGGCGGCCAAGGTCTTCGGGATCTGCCACGCCTCTTTGATTTTAGCAGGCATGGTAGGTTCATTCCTCAACTGGGGGCTGTTTTTTGTTTTGTTTTTTTTGCAAAAACGTGCTGATGGTTTTATTCCGCAGAACTCTCAATTATGCCTGAGCTTAACGAGCGGCTGGTACCGCATCATGCTCGCCCTGCCCTATTATCCCGAGGTATAGATTTGAATAACTTTGTCCCCATGTCCAAAGAGGAGATGATGGCAAAACTGGATTAAAAATTCCCTTCTATTAAATTCAAATTTCACCTTTCCCTTTCTTTTTTCTTTTTTCTTTTCAGTTTTCTCATTCATATGGCATGGCGACACCGGATGCAGGGCACAGAGATTGGTTTTTTTTTCTTTCAAAACGGCACGTGGCGAACTGAGAAACCTCTATTTCCATTAGATGGATTTGCTGGCAAGGGAAGGAAGGAGTCAGTGAGGCCTTGTGTTTGCTCGAGGGTGTTGTCGTGAGGGTCGACGTAGGCATGTCAGGTGATGCTTACCTTTTTTTGTACACGGTTTCTCTTCTCTTCTCAAGTGGGCTTTATGGCTCTTTTAAATTATTTGAAGGTTCCTTCCTGGGACCTTCTCTTTCCGAGCTGCTGGATGGGTAAATGGATGGTGGGGATTGCCTTGATGTTGAGAGGGCCTGTCGTCAACAACAAAAAAAAGCCATCTATGCCTATGTGCACTGACAAAAATGAAAACCCGTTTCTTGCTTTGTTTTTTCTTGCTTTTATTCTTATTCCTTTTCTCCAAAATGGGTCTGGGTTATCGAACGGGGGAAATCACCGGAAAGCAACAAGCTCGGCGACGTCGTTCCTTTCGGTCATGAGGCACCAGGCTCATGGAGCTTTCATCTGAAGTATCGGCTTCGGATTGTTTTAAATTAAATGACTTTCAGGTTTCGTGGTTGCTTGTCGCTTTCCCTTTCCTGTTGGCCGCTCCGCCGTGCTTCGATACGAGTTTCCCGTGTCACCATTTTTTCCCGTTCATGGTATTTCACCTTGCTTCTGGTGTTATTGTTTATTTGCTACGAAAAGTTGCGAGATTATGAACCACTTGTCTATGATAAACGGGCTTTAGCTATATTTCTTGTTTTACTGCAGCATATCAATTTAACTCTAGTGGGATATCTTTTTCAACCATGTCAGGTCTCTTCCTCACCCCCCCTTCTCTCTTCCTCGAACCACTTCGCAAGCTAGGAGGAGGAAGGAACTGCATCTTGAAGCCGCTGGAAAACGGAGGATTGAAGATTATACTATTATGGTGTTGGCTTGCTTATATATATTTATATCTATATATAATATTATGGTGAACGTCAGCTCTGATGGTACTTACCTGAATCCGTCCCACTAACGAACCAGGGCCCTAGATCTTCTACTTATGGTCTTTGCATCCCCACCCCTCCATTCCCCTTCTATCCACCCTCCTTCACAACTAGTATTACGGACCTAGATTGCTCTCAGGGCTTTTTCTTCTTCTTTTATACGATACAGGTACCATACCTATAGAGCCTGTCTATTAACACTTTGTCCCACCCAATACTGGTAGTATTTATCTACTGTATGTACAGTACATGATAGTACTTGTAATCTATCTAAATCTCTTGTCTGTGGATCCCCTCTCCTCCGTCCGAATGTCACATCACATTCAGCTAGTTTTTGAAAATCGATACATCCCGTTCTGCGGGTCAGGGGGGGAACTGCAGCGTTGTAATGATCATTCGTTGATTCCTATTCGTTTCCCCCCCCCTCTTACTGGTACAGTAGCTGCATGAGATCAAGCGCGAGGTAGGAGTAAACTTCTTTTTTGTTTTTTCCCCCCGTCTTCCTTTGCTTGCTCATTTATTACAGATTTGGTCACGCTACTGTGAAGATTAGGTACGGTAGGCATTATATAGGAGGTAGGTATGTGAGTAGTGTGGGTGTGGTGTGGTGTGTTTATCAAATTTATTCCGGAGACACCGCCAATCCAGGCATATGGCCACCATGGTGTGTGTGTGTGTGATCGGTGTGCGTGGGTTCTGCAGTTAGCCATAAGTCAGTGGCATTGCTTGCTAGTCTACCATATTAACTTCGCTGCTCTTCTGCTGGTAGTGATCACCCTTCTCCCACTCCTACACTGCTACCGTACTTTTCTCATTGTTACCCATCTCCAGGTCTTACGTCCCAAGAGTTTTTATGGTTGCGCGCGGGGAATCCGAAGGCTAGCCGGCTCATTTCCGTGGAGGTAGCATTTTCGAGAACGATTCGTACTATGCTATACGAGTACGAGAGACGTACGGTAGTGGATGGGTACGATACAAATGTCATACCGACTGGCGGAGGAGCGGCAAAGCACTCACTGTAGCCCGCCTGCTTGTTACAGTAGGCTGGTATCATATTACCATAGGTTGGGTTGAAAGAAGGACCTATATTACTGTGCGGTAAGGTATGATAGGCATAGCACGGTACAGTACCGGTACTGTAATACTCGTGCTGCTGCTGCTTGTTGTTGCTGCTGCTGCCAGCACCTGGCATGTACTCGAGTATAGTACCGCAATCGGCCTAACCTCTGCCGTTCCATCTTCAAAGCTCGGTGCGGCGTGCCCTAAGCCCTAACCGACCCCCCGCGCCCCGGAGGTGCCCTGCTGCCTGGTCTACCGGTATGGTACTCTATGATACTATGTCTATCTTGCACGGGTATCCCTTCGGCGGTCTCTGAAAAGCAGACATTGTAGCCAGCTAGTAAGCCAGTCGTCCGTCCCCGCTAAACCTGTTTTGGAACGATTTGAGAGAGAGAGGAGGGGGGGACAAGTAATATTTAAGTTGAGCCCCCCAACCCCCCCCCCACCAAAGTGCAAAGTGCTGAGTGAGAGAGGGGGGGGGAGAGAGAGAGAGAGCCATTTGAACGAAACTAAAAAAGAAAAAAACCCGAAGAATACAATTTCTTGACCCAGGTACGGATCATTTGCTACCCGATCTAGTCTTAGCGGCGCCTGGCTATACTAATCATATGAATTTGACCTGTTTCGGACGGCCCCAAGAAGGGGGGGGGATAATAATAATAAAGTTAAACCTAGCTGCCGGGTAAACTTGGAATTCTACGTTACGACGATCTTCCTCTCCTTGCTTGCTTAACTTTACAAGTACGGTAGTGGGGGGAAGGAGGGGGGGGCTTGGCTTGCTTCACTTGCCTACCTGCCCATCAACGACGCGCCCCATCTATCCGGGTACGGTAAGTTTTTATCAACTTGGCTCGGGCGGGCGGGCTACAATAGCGGTATGATATGTCGTCACTCGGGGAAGAGGAGGAGGAGGAGATTGGGAGTTCCTTTTGAAAAAATGGACCCTTTTTGAACTTGTATTATTATAATGCTTGCTTGCTTGGTGGCGAGATGGTAGGGTGCTGGGCATTGATCGATTGATAGTTTATATCGCTATGTTAAAACTCGTTTGTGAGTGGTATGAATGATTCGCTAGAGATTGGATCCATATCATTGTTGCCCTACTGGAGCTGGTAGCGTAGGTTATTCACGTGTAGTGTCGGGAGCCAAGTGATCACCAGAGATCAAGTTATTAGCGGTATTGACCTTTTTTTTTTTTGTCAGGGTGGTGATAACAGCAATATGTTTATTGAAAATTCTGCCAGTGCCTCTCTCCTTCCTCCTCCTCCTCCTCTTCCAGCCAAGGATATGTTAAGCCTCTTATACACAACATTGAAACCACGGAGAAATGATTATACATCACACTTATCATTCACTACGCTGACATTGAGGAATACACATTTATCAATTGAAACAATTGAGAGTTTCAGACACCACGGGCCCAGTCAATTAACTTGGTTGCGTATATAATACAAAACCCGGTGCGCCGGTCTACCAGCTATTATGCAAGTTCCACGAAATCACGTAACAACGGGAGAAACTGGAACATACCGGGAAGGAAGAGAGCAAGTGAGTGACAGAGCTGCAGGATGCGTCTGGAGGATAGTCACGGCTATTTACGATAATACGTGTCCACGTTGGGGGTGGGATGGAGGGAGGGATTGGGGAGATTAATTTTCTCCCCCTTCCCCATGTCAACCTGTGCATATTTTTTCCTCTCCCTGCCCTCGTGCCATATTGGAGGGTACGTTATGGAGGTCTCCTCAATACGTTTAAAAAGGATTTCTGTAGAATAAATAAATAAAAGGTTAAAGCTATCACACAATTGTCCCCTCCCCTCTTCCTAGTCAACATGGAAATGCGGTTTTGTTTCGCCGTGCTAGGATCTCGATCTCGATCTCGGTACATATCTTGAGCAACCCAGGATCAGAGCCTGATAGCAGTGGTGAGGTTGTCTAGTTGGTGACCTTTTTTTCCTTTTTCAAAAAAGGCTCAACGAATTCACCCCTGTTGAATCCTGCAGCATGAGTTTATGCTTGTCTGGTGATCACGGGAGAGGCGCCAATGCCTGAGCACATTAAGTTGATGATAAAACAGACCATTCCTATGGTGGTGGTCGCTCGTACCGATAAGCTTGTGCTGCTGCTGCTAGGCATATGTAGCTTGTTTAGAATGTATGCTCGTGATTCCAAAGGCCTTGGGTGGTGTGCATGTATGGTTAGCACTCTTTGGCCGGGTCTCCATTAGACAATATTTCATTTGGAGGATTTCTTACAGCCAGAGTTTCGATAATTCCCTTGTCGCCTATTTGACTCCATCACAATGACCTGAACGCGGTACATGGTCCAGTACTTGTACCTCTACGAGTACTGTATAGGCACAGTGCTTCCCCCGCCTCACGTTTCATTTTAGCGCACACTTGAAAGAAAAAAAAACACCTCGTGACCCCGGAAAATATAGGCAGCCCCTAGCATCTGCTATGCACTAGTAGTGCATATTTCAGCGCGAGAAATGTTGTAAATTAGGAAAGCATTTAGTTTATCCCAGCTTCAGACACAAGAGTTGTTGCTTGGCATTAGCCTAGACTGGCCTCAATTCAACCTCCATGCAGGGTAGACACAAACAGTATTGTGTCGCCATCTTGTATTAGGTATTCCTCTTCCCCTTCCAACTCCCAGTCGGCATCGTTGATCAGGACCAATATACCGGGGCGGCTTTTGCAAGCAATGTTAGCTATGTAGATATGTGCGGTCGTTGTCACGACGACGCCGGAAGGAGCCTCACATCCTGTCTTCTAAAACGAAGAGATCCTTTCTTTTGTCCTTCATTAGGTTCTCACATAGGTAGCGTACTAGAAACCCCACGTTTGCTAGTTGTTCGGCGGAGTCTTTCGCCGGTATTTGTATTCGGTGAGACCGCTGATTAGAGAATAGCATCTCAAGACCACCTCTAGAGAAGAAAGTTCACGTAGTTAGCTACTCATGCGGCCTCCGGAGGCATATGTATTTCCAGCGCTTACGAAAATTCAATATTAAGAGATATCAGCTTACAACGAACCTCATTTGCGGAGGGGTCTTGTTGTTCGCCCATATTGTTTTGTCGTGTGCGTGTGTGGTTGTCCCTTGTTGCAGGTTCTGTGGTTATCGATATGGCGGGGCGTGTGTGGTTGTGGGTTCAGGGCTCGGGATATATATGAGACGAAAAACATTCCAATCCTCCCCTATCGTTTAGTCATCTGGAAACGGTGCCAAGAAATTAAAGGTTCCGGAAACGCGACCCAAACATGACATGGAAGGGAGCTTGCCTAAGAAGACACCAACCTTCCCCTGCCATCCCACGCCGACCACGAAGAAAAATACTGCAAAGGATAAAAGGATATTGTCAACGAATAATGGGCGATTACTACCGTGGAAGAGAAGAAGGCCGCGGAGGAGGCAGGGGAGGACCGAGGCGCCCCCAGAAGAGACGCTACAGAGGTTCGTTACTCCGTGGCCGCACCTTAATTCGGACGCCAACAGATGCTAACACACCTAAAAAGACGATGACGATGACGATAAAGAATATCGACGCTCACGTCCGTACGAGAGGGAGGATCTAGCCTCTAGGTTGAGAAGGGACACCATTTCAATCGCAGAATCGGTTTGTCCTTTGGTTACAATTTCCATCTCGATTGCTGACCAGACTTGTAGCCTCTGACCAAAATTGAAGACACCATCAACCTCATCGCAAATACCTTCGCCTCAAATTACGATAATGAAGAGCTCCGTAATACTTTTCTCAATACCTTGCTCTCTTTGTATGTCTTCCCGGGGGGATTGCTATTATTATTCCGCTAACGCGTTCTAGGGTTGTTGAGCAGCCTTTCAAAATTCCTTTCCTCGCGGCCGCCGTTCTTGTCATCAATTCCCAGAATCCTGAGGCCGGGAAGCTGATCCTCGACGAGTTTGGAAAGGCTGCACAGGCGTATCTTACTGAAGGGTTCCTCACTAGTGCGAAGCTTGTCTTGCGCTTCCTCGCTGGGCTTCAGGGAATGGTGGAAGGCCATGGATTATACTCTGTGTTGGATGGTATAGTGGATCAGGCTGCCGGTTATCTTACTGCGGGCGAAGCGGTTAGTTGCTCGACGCTTTCCTCTCTCCCTCACCCATACTGCGATCCTAACTCTGAATAGGGACTGGCCTTAGATCTAGTGTGGATTGCACTAATAACGGTTCCATACATTCTCGCCTCGTCAGGATCCGATAACACCTTAGCCAGCGAGCTCTTGAAGAAGACAAACCCTATCACTGAGGCTAAGCACAGAATGCAGTCGCTGCTCAGCCCGTTTACAGGAGGATACGCTCCCTACGACGCAAGGGCCCAAGGAACTCATGTGAGTTGTGACCATGCCTCCTGTTCCGCCACAAGCTGACGTTTGACAGAATGCCCGGATACTTCAATTAAATTTGGAAGCATACTTGGGGAGTGAGCCAAGTAGGCCCTTCCACGGTGTAGGCTGCTTGCCAAGGCCATATGAATCTTTTCTCCCGGCGCTAGAGGGGGCCACCAAACATCCCATGCCCGAAATCACGCTACCCTCCGATTACCCAGTCGACAAGAGTTCTATCATGCCCAATGTCTACTTCTCTGTGTTTGCGGACCCAATTGTCGAGGTACATACTTCCCAACCTTTATTGAGGTTATGATCATGACTAACAATTACAAGACCGTCCCCCCACCCCTAGAGCTCGCTTCAACGCTGTTTCGCGATGCGATTGTTGACACCATCGATACGCTAGATTGTAATCGTCTTGTGGTATCCCGGTTTTTAATTGAAATTGATTGCTACTTCTCACCTAACGCCTTTATAAAACGGGCTGTTCCGTTTGATAGAGTTATTGAGACGGCAGGCCCAGAAGGATCCACATGGAAGCCGGAGGATGTAGCCGTGGACGCCATCTTTAGCCAACTTTACAAGCTCCCCGGGCCAAATCACAAGCTGGTCTATTATCACTCTATCCTCACAGAGCTTTGTAAGCTTGCGCCTGCAGCTGTGGCACCCTCTTTGGGTAGAGCAATCAGATTCATGTATAAGAACCTCGAGTCTATGGATACCGAACTAATCTATCGATTCGTTGACTGGTTCTCCCATCATCTTAGCAATTTTGGATTCACTTGGAAATGGGCTGAGTGGTTTGTATTCAACTGAGCCACGCTTCGAGATTTGTCACAACTAATAGGGTTCTAGGAATGAGAATCTCACTTTGCCAGATGTCCACCCCAAGAAAGCATTCATCCTTGGGGCACTTGAAAAGGAAATCCGACTTAGCTTTGCTACTCGAATTAAGGGCACAATCCCAGACCCATATAAGGAGCTTATCTCAGAAGCTAAGGAAAAAGAACAACCACACTTTAAGTATGATTCTGAAGGTATAAGCTATCTCCAGCCCCCCCCTCCTGTGGCAGGTCAGCAGAAGCTATAAGCAGTTTACTAACAGTCCCCTAGACGAACCGTTCTGCAATGAAGCCAAAGAAGTGCTCCACGCGGTAGCAGACAAGAAGGAAGATGCAGAAGTTGATGCCATTCTTGCCAAAATTATCGAACTAGCCAAGGAGAGCGGTGTTGCAGACCCTCTATTTGTCGCACGTGATGCATATGTTACAGCGATCTGCCATATTGGTGCAAAGTCACTATCCCACGTATTGAGTTGTATCGAGCGGTGCAAGGAAAAGCTCCTAGCCATAGGAAACGAATCTCCGGATGCCAGGCGTCAGATCGTCGGCTCGGTGCTAAGCTATTGGGAAGACCAGCCAGGTATTGGCGCAAATGTGGTCGACAAGCTCCTTAATTACTCCATTGTAACTCCCTTGTCAGTCGTCGAATGGGTTCTCCACGACGCTGGAAATAAGGCTCTATCACACACCCATGCCTGGGAAATGGTTTCGACCACAATAAACAAGGTCAATACTAGAGTCCGACAGATGATCGCAGCAAAGCAGGTGATGTCTATCAATGATTACACAGAGGAGCAACTAGCAGTCTACGCTCAGACCCTGAATGCCGCGGAGATTGAACAGGGAATGCTCCTGAATGCTGTTACAGATGCTCTGACGGCCATGTCCGACAGCTCGGATGAGATGAATGGTGGCATAGACGTCGAGAGCAAGGCTTGGATGCAGTGGTGGGCCAAGGGCTGGCTGCGAGCATTCAGCAGGAAGTTCGGCGTTGCGGAAGGAACGGTAGTAGAACAGCCGGTTGCTCATGGCGGACCGTCTACCAGGCTGGATCCAGAGGATATGGATACCATGTGAATCCGACCGGGGTTCCTTGGCTTTACGGGTTGTATTGGTTTCTGTATGATATACTGGTGGTACCATTCGAGTCTTTTGTAATCGCCTTCCTGGCTGAAACCTACTTGGGTCATTCATGGGTGATAACGTTTGAATTTGTTTTACTAGTCATCTCTTCCTTCTGAGGGGAAAAAAATCGAAATTAAAATTAGGCGAGTGATTACTTGTGGCTGCTTGACGGATGTACGAGTACAATTTATTTTATTCGTTGGCTGCTGAATCTGAGGCATTTATCATTATTGATAACAAGCTGGACTGCTGAATTACGGAGAAACAAGCGTATTACTATGGCCTGTGATCAGAGACCGATGCTAAAGAGAAAAAAATTATAAAAAGAAAAAGAAAAAGTTTTGACAGAACTAATTATGTGCCGCTGCCTGGGGTCTCCGTCTAAGGCCATCAGCACCTCCACTAGAGAGATCTCCGTCATCCGCCGCCTCGCCAGGTCTCGATTGCTCCCTCGTTGTCCGCTTTCTCGGCCACAGCGATGGCAGCACGATTTGCTGAAACTTGGGCTCCACACACCTCTCGTCAATCCAGCTATGCAAACGGCTCTCGACAAGCTGAGCTATCTTCGGAACATCCTGCAGCCTAGACCTAGACCCCACAAGACTCCTCACGGCAATTTCAAGTCTGTAATCATCCAGAAAGCTAAACGCAAGGGTAGTGCTCCCAGCCGAATTCTCCGGCGAAGGAATGAATGAAATAGACAACGTTCCCGAAAACCGAACAATCGAGACGGCCAGAGCAACCGGCAATACCGCAACCAAAGGTTTCGGCCAATTCAGCAGCAGCTTTGTTTCGACCCCCAGCGTGATCAAATCGCTAAGATCGACGTCCATCCTGGCCTGCAGCTTCCCGGGCTCATCATCACTAGGCGAGATCCTGCAATTGGAGAAGATGGGAAAGTCCTCTCCGAGTGAAACCTCCGTCACCCGGATCGAGTCCAGGAAGTCCGGCTTCTGCGGGCCGTTCAGGAACTTATCCAGCGACTTCAGGATCGCGTCATCGGTGCGAGCGTCCTCGCGGAACTGAGCCAGCGTCTGGGCGATGAGCACGTTGAACCAGTCAAGAGATTCGGGCTGGTGGGAGCGCACATCATAGTACGTCTTTGACAGGATCGTCTCCGTGGATTGCAGCGGGGGATCGCGGAGGACTGAAGAGCGCTTTTTTCGCAGGTTGGATTGGCCCCGAGAGTACTTTCGGGGGGCGGTGGGCGTGAAGGACTTTGAGTAGATGCTTTTCGAGCTGGGGTCAGGCGAGTCGCCGAAGATGAAGAATTTTATGAAGAAGCCGAGGGTTAGGATTACGAAGAGTTGGCCTAAGAGGAGGCCTTGGGTGAAGGACCAGCTTGTTGGATAATAATTGTTAGCTTGGTTTCAGGAGTTATGGGGCAATAAGAGTTGGGTGTCGTGGAGGAGGTACCTAGAACATTGCTTCGTTGTCAGAGCAAGGTATTCCGATAACGGAAGCTGTATGTGGCTTTCTAGTAGCAAGCATTGTTAACGATTAGTTTATTTGCACTTGCACTCGGGACGAAAGAGAAAACAGGGGAGGAAATGACAGGAGAGTTTGTACCTTGCTGCATGTGTGAATGTGTGGTGAGAATAACTTAGAGAACGACAAGGGGTGCAAACCGGAGAATAGGGATGGAGGGGGAGGGGGAGGGGTGAATTTACTGGCGGAGGGGTTGGTTCTACTGGTAACATCGCCGGAAGAAATGTGAAACCCTGAGAGCAACCGTCTCATTTGAGCCGCAGAACTACAGTATCAGGTGTATAATACCAAGCGGAGAGGTAGGATGATGATGCCAATAGTGCGGGCAATGTCCTTTGTGCATTTAGCAATGCCTACCTATTATCTTTTATAATATTATGTATCCAGACCGTATGAAGTCTGACATACCGTAGCCTCGATATTACTATTCGAAGCCACATAACAGCTATGGTCACAGGCTGGAAAGTGGCTCGTCATAAACCGTCACTCAGATCGGCCCTCTTGCCAGATCTCCTGCGCCACAATCAACCGGAAAGACAGAGCCAAGCCCGATTAGTCACCAATGGAAATTTAACTCGTTTTTTGTTTCCCTCTTTTCCCTATCGTATCGTAATACTCGTCATCACCGGACCTCAATCAAAAAAATCAATCGAGTCTCAAAACAGGCTTGTTTTTCTGTTAGTATCACACCCCCAACCCCATCACCTCCCCACCACTTCTCATATAACCCCCAATTCACCAAAGCCGTTCACTCCCCATCTGCAATCACCTTTGTTCCCCATTCTCCGATTCGGTAATCACCACATTCTCCGCTCAACCTACTGACAATAATGGACGATAGTCGAGCGAGCAAGACCCGTTCTCATCGGTCGGTTTACCACATCATGCAGCTTTCTGAGGAATCTAAGGCACGATTTTTTTTCCTTCTTACCTCCTCTCCCCCTCCACAATCTGCTTTTGTTTCACACCCGAGAGAAGCAGTAACCATCTAATGCGGTTGTAATAGGAGCGAATCTCCAAGGTTCTCGAAATCTCTCGAGTGGCATTGCATTAGTTCGTCTTTCCCCCATCCCCCACCATGTTGCTGCGGTAGCATTTTTGAAAGTTGGGTTGCTGCTTATATTCGATTTTTTACACGATAGTGGTTACCTACCGTTTGTGCTCTATCTTGGTATGGCTACCCGTCTTCTGGCTTGATGTGGAATAAATGACGCCTATCGATTTTGTGACTGCCTAAAAATCGGGATTGCTGACTCTGGATCTTATGTTTGGGCATATAGGCTACTCATGCAGCACGCCGAAACCTTCTTTGATCCGGTAAGCATTTCTGTTTTTTGGCGGACAGTGGTTGCGCTGACGCGTTGGGTTGCTCAGCTTGATATCTCCTCTGGCATAGAAGGATGTTAAATAGGGAATGATGGTGGAAGCCGGCGATCATGAGGGTGGGCGGTTGATTTTATTAAAACTCACGCCAGGTTTTGCGCTGTACGGCAGTAATGATTGAATCTTCTAGTTATTCCAATTTACCCCACTTTGCTTAGATGCGGTAACCGCTATAGTGATTTCCCTGTGTCCTGCCATAATGTGATTATTGTTATTGTCAATATACCGGTATTACACATGTGACGGTTTTATTTTATTTTTATTTATTTTTAATTGTTTTTCTACCTTTCCCCTCGAAAAACAAACCACCAAAGTCAGACACAGGACACGGTACAGAATTATACACAAAGTACACGTACAGTACAAACCATGACACATGTTGCGGCACTACCGTCGTACGGCAACGCTGGGTACATCTTGTACCAAAGGCGTTAAAATACTTCTTCCAGTGAAGGCTTAATTATTTCTTTTTCCTTCCTGCCTTTTTTTTCTTCTTCTCCTTGCGTGGATCTCCCTTACACATCCCACGTGTGAGGCTCTAAACTAAAAAACGTTCATCAAGCAAACAATTCATCCATCAAGGAACAAAATCCCCCCACGCCCCCTTTATTTCTATCCTGCTATTCACCTCTTCTTCTTGCCTCCCCCCACCTTCTTCTCCCTTGTTGCCTTATTATTCTCCATGAAGGAACGCCAGAATGGGATACCCTCCATTCTGGTGGAGACAATCGCCGGTTTCACAGCTGGCTTCCTATCGACGCTTGTTGCTCACCCATTAGATCTTGTCAAAGTTAGATTACAAGGTAAGCGTTGTTGTTGTTGCTGCTGCTGCTCGCTGTCCTACCCTCTTCCCCGCTGCAGGATTTTACCAAACACTCGAACCGGCCCGTTCTAATTGATGGAACCTCTCGGAGCAGTCGACAGGGAAAGCAGAACACCAAAGCTCGGAGCAACCTGGAGGATAGCCCGTAATGTTATTGCGAACGAGGGGAGGGGTGCACTTTATCGGGGCTTCTCACCAAACCTGGTGGGTAACATGACAAGCTGGGGCTTGTTTTTCATGCTGTATGTCTTGTCTTGCCACAAGGTTCTGTCATTGGTGCGAAATCAAATATGCATCTCTCTCCATAACCAGTGACCTTGATTTTAGCTCCTTGTTTTTCTATTTTTGAAAGTTTGGTTCCTGATTGTGACTCAAATGCGGTTGGGTGATGTGCGACAAAGGTATGGCGAGATCAAATCGAGAGTAACAAATCATAAACGAGGAGGCCTGTCCTCAATCGATTACCTACTATCTTCCGGGACTGCCGGTGTCCTGACAGCAATTTGCACGAATCCGCTCTGGGTTGTCAAGACGCGGATGCTCTCTTCGGGTCGGTCGGTTCCTGGGGCTTACTTAGGTCTTACAGACGGCTTACGAACCATCCTCCGCGATGAGGGCGCACGAGGATTATTCCGTGGTTTGGCGCCTGCGCTCTTCGGAGTTGGTCAAGGAGCGCTGCAATTCATGTTCTACGAAGAGCTGAAGTTGTGGAGGAGGCGCCTTCGTGAGGGCAACGATAACCCTGATGATGGAGGTAGAGATGGAAGCAGCGAGAAGGCTGGAGGAGGAGGACTGAGTAACATCGACTTTCTGACCTTGTCGGCTGCATCAAAGATACTTTCAGGGTCGATAATATATCCCTACAGAGTTGTGCAGACTAGGATGCAGACATACGATGCCGATGCTGTATACTCATCCGCTCGGGACGCTGTCATAAAGATTTGGAGGAGGGAGGGGCTCACCGGCTTTTACAAAGGGTAGGTTTCTCATTGTCTCTCATGCCACTATTTCCCGATTGCATTCCCAACTGCTCAAACAGCATGTTCGGAGCACCCCATTCTGCATGAAAAAAGAACATACGACCGGGAACATCCCGGGGTTTCTCTGGATCCTAGTGTCGTTGTTGCTTTTTTTTCTTGCTTTTTTCTTCTTCTCATCACTGACCCCCCCCCGCCCTAAATCGAACGAAACCCGGTCAAGGACCTTAATGTTCTAAAAGGGTGGAGAAAAAGCAACTTTTGCCTTTGCAGTGTGCGGTAGCACATCTCAATGTCCTGGTTTGACCTGAGACTTGAATAAGCTTGGCGCGTTTTTGAAGTGGACTTTTTCTGACTAAAATCTTTCGTTCTTTTCTCCTGTTAGGTTGGCGCCGAACCTAGCACGGGTATTGCCGTCAACTTGCATCACCTTCCTTGTGTATGAGAATACCCGGTATTACCTCCAATGAGGTAAGACAAGCAGCAGCAAGAGGAAAGCAAGAAAACAGGGCCGCCCGCCTTGTGCGTACTTCCTCCGTACTCGAGTAGTGCGCATGCAGTGCCGCAGGAGCAGCAGACGAAAGAAAAAAAATAGGAAAGAAGAAAAAATAATGATATTTCGGCCAGGGCTGGACTGGAGAGGATTATGGGGAAGGGTTGCATGGATGGAGTTTTGGAACTACAGACGTGTCACCTTGCTGAGATGCTGATGATCTACCTCACTCACGGGGGAAGCCGGGAAGGAGTGGATTCAATCATTTCATTCGTAACAACTACGGGCATGGAGAGTTTAGGTGAAAGACGGATGGTGAAGCCGCACGAGGCGGGGGATTGCTAGTAGAGCTCTCATGAAAGGTTCCTACGATACCATTGAATTTCAAATAATTGAATCGCGTGCTGTGTCGTCCAAGCTCCTCTGGTAAGGACTGGTGGTACTTTTTGTCCCTCAGAGAGGCTGAACAACTCATCTTTTCCTGTTTCTTTCGCCCCTTTTTCCAGAGAGGGGAATTTCGGACCACCTTGCCCATCGCTCAGTGACTCGAGTACCGGTATGGTATTCCAGGGTACGCGGTTAGACTGGGCGAATCACTCAGCACTTTTCTCGCTAGCCGGGGGCCGGGGAAACGGAGACGAGATAAAGCAAAGTAAAAAATGCCTAGGAAAAAGCACGAATTATCGCCTTTCCAGGGGTCGCCAGTTTGCCTGTTCTTTGACTTTCGCAATTTTTCGCTCTCTCGACGCCACGGCAGGGGCTTAGATTGGCCCCCGAACTGAGAGATGAGAGGGGTGCAATCGCAAGTAGCATATCCGAGAAGATGTTGCGCGGAGCAGGAGTTATTTCGCAGGTCAAGCTGAAGCAACAGTTCACTAACTTTTTGGTGAGCATCCATCAGGTACGGTAGTTTTCTAGCAAAAAGGTGAAGGTTTCGAATTGGATAAAATAAAATAAGAGGTCGGGAGAAGCCACCTGAGCTAAACCCTGTGACCCAGGTGAATTTATCGGTGTATCCGAGTACCGGTAGATGAGAAGAAGCTGGCTGTGGAATTGACTTTTTTCCTAGGGATTAACCTATGATAACTTACAAAAAAGCACAAGATGGTATCACAAATGATTTTTCCTCTTTCTCTCTTGTTAGATGGGATACCGGTGCTCGAGTACCGTAGTGCAATCGTACATTGCTGCACGCACAATCCGCAGGCACAAGACTGGTCCGATTCATGGGTCTTGTTCTTTTTTCTTTTTCATTTCACTATCTTCTCCTGACCCGTCGCGACCAAATGACATCCATCCATTCATCCATTCCACCCCGCCTCCGACCCACGAGCAAGGCAGACAAGATCTCTGATATCGATGTTACAAGAGTCGCTTTTCACTAATTTAGAGTGGAGGGAGGGAGGGAGGGAGGGATTTTTTCCTTTTTTCCCCCCAAAATCCAGCATCAACATACCGGTATCTCATCTGTCCTGTTCTGTCCTATGCTGTCCTATGCTGTCCTATCATGCCCTTGAAAACCTTGTCGGTATCAATGTATTGCATGGTGCCATCTAATCGATCGATCAGCCAATCAACCCCTCCCCCGCAACACCGCAGAAGGTATCGAAGTATCGCACTGCGCCGTACTCTTAATACCACTGCATGGCATGGTGCGACATAGCATCGCATAGCATGGCATATTATCCCCATATCGCAAACCGTGCGAGCCGGAGTATCGTATTCTCATTTCCTCTCATCCATGCATCACATCATCCGCCAGATCACATCACCTCACATTACTCAACCCTACAAAAAAACTGGACTCTACGAGTACTTACGGTACTCGTATCATACCGGTACCATAACTGTATCCTCCACCACCGGCAATCCTGTTTATCAAAATCACCTCCTCGTGTAACGCGGGTTATAGTTGCAACTACCGGTATAGAATGGTAGACAACAAGTATCATACAGTATTATCATACCCAGGGGATATGTTTTTTTTTTCATTGCAAGACAAGACAAGACAGGGGGCTACCGTATTTTGCTCGTTAGTCTAGTTAGTTGCTTGTAGAGTAGTTAACCACCCCTTGTCTCGCACAGAAACATCAATACCGGTAAACCCCTAACATAATAACGGTGCCGGTACTCGAGTACCTGTGCCAGATCCAAGCCACTATACTAGCACTAGTACAATTATGACACTGCACCGCCAAGTTTCAGTCGACAATTACAGCAGGCTAGCATACTGTAAAGGACGGGAGAAGCCTATCGAAGCCTTGGGAAAGAAAGGGAAAAAAAAAAAAGTGGCTATGATATATCGGTAAGTAAACTTGGAGCAAAAGCGCCATTTCCCGAGTCGGTCGGGGGAATAGAAGAAGCCCCCCTTCTCGTCGCTTTTGAGCCAACCAAATGGTGGAAGTTTAACAGCTAGTTTACGGTAGTCTGCTGTAGTAGACTCCTGATATGATAACCTGGTCAATCTAACGGTAAACAGTGCTGGAATGTACCCCTTCCCACTGTAACCAACCAACCAACCATCTAACCAACTACCGTAACCCACCCGATACAAGCCCGCCCTACTACTGTGCAAAAAAAAAAAGCCATTCTCCGGTTTTCAAATTAAATTTTTTACCGATCAACCCCCTTATTCGTGCGTCCGAGAGAGAGAAGAGAGAGGGAAAGCACATTGGCAGAGTTTGTGGGTATCATATTATAGCCATTGCAGCAGCAGTCGGCGCAGTTCCGAGCCTTGTCCCGTGAAGCTGCCGTTGCAGTACCGTATGATACTTCGTTTATGATAATTAATATCATACTACAGTAACTTGGGACCATACATGACCTACCGTATCGTACCTACCGGTACCTGAACTACCGGGTGAGAGTTCTGCGAGGCTTGGCAAAATATTTGAGTTTTTTAGCGTCAAGCCATGCCAAGCCTCGCTGAGTGCTCACGCAGTCGAGGGTACCGGACTCGTAGCTTAGGCTTCATCGATGGCAATTGCCGTCACATGGAAATGTAATGTGAGGTGATACCCATACTCGTAAGCAGGCTGGCCGGTCCACGGCATCCATATTGGACTACCAGTGAGGTTATGGTGGTGGTGTAGGGTAAGGGAGGTGACCCGGTGTTCGGAGTAGGCCCGACCTCGTTGGGTTGGGGTGTTGGGTTAGTTAAGCAGTATTATATGATACAGTATTGTGCTACTGCTACTGTGGACATGGAGTTTTTTGTTAGGGTTTTCCATAATACTCCTTTGTATGTGTGCACAGTGTATACATAATCACGTTCCTGAAACAAACAAGAGGAAGTGTGGGAGTGGTACTACCACAATGCTTACCCCCTGCCTACTCGAGTGCTGGTAACGTACCACTCACTTCCCCATTATCACCATCATCATCAGGAGGGAAGAGGTCAAACAGTCATGCTAACCACTAGTCTAACTCAACGCTATTGCCATCCTATAATATCCCATCCTACCATGTCCTCCCCTATCATATCGTTGCCTTAGCTTATTATATTATACCGCATCATACTGGACAAGCACCTACCGTATAATATTATATCATACCGGTAATAATGAATACCACACGTGACCATCCACGATCCACAAGGAGTTAAAATGTGGGGTGTGGCCATCGGTACTTGGGGGAGGGGGGTGGGAGCAGATAACCCTATCGTACCCGGTTGCCTCATCACCACTCACCCATTTTACCCACCATGGCACTGAGTGGAACCACGGAAAGATGAGGAAATCGAATCCAGGTCATGACCATGTATGGTCCGGATGGGGACCCGTCAAGCGTGCTTGTTGTTTTGTGCTTGTGCTTGTGTAACGACTCCGTAAGCGAGGGGGAAGGAGGAGGAGGAGGAGGAGGAGCGGGGGGTCACGTTTCATCTGGCGAGGTTGTGGGTATGTAATTTTCCTTGCCTTACGGTTGAGTTACTACCCGCATGGTAGCGTACCGTGGTCCGAGGCGTTTGGAGGGAAGGGAGGGAAGGGGGATTCGTATTTGTGGGATGGGTGGATGGATGAATGGGTGGAAATAGATACCGATATTGAAGGGGAGAGAGGAGAAGTGCTCGTACAGTACCCGAGTACAGTAGTATCGGGATGTTGATGAGGGAAGGGGGGGGGTGATGGTAGTACGATAGGCTCGTGATTGTGGAGGTATATTAAGAGTTTTAAGCTCTACCGGTGCTCGAAACATCGCTAAGGATGTGGCCCAGCTAGAAAGAGGAGGGGGGAAGAGGAAGAGAAAGGGAAAGAGAGAAAGAAAGGGGATTAACATGTCAATGACTTGACAACAACTTCTCTGCTCCAGATACGATAGCGAAAAGATTAGACTACCAGTGCAACTACGTAAGTCAGTTACCACAGCCAGCACAGGTATTATCATCCAAACAAAACATACCGGTACGGTACCTCTGTAAAGATAAGATCCAACTCATCCGCCCACGAACCCTTCACTCATTCACTCAATTCATACCCATCGTCGTGTTGGCCCGTTGGTTTTTCGACATTTTCTTTTCTTTTTTCTTTCTTCCTCCTCTCTCTCTTTGCTTGGCGAGGTATATATTTTATAACTAACCTAACCGAAGGGAGGTTTGAAGATGACCGCCAAGTCGCCTGTTAGTGAGATTGCCGGTAACCGGTAGCTGTTAGGAATTGATAGATAAGTCATGATATTATTATCATTATCATTGTGGATATCATAGATAGATAGGGTTTTCGAAATATATGATGATGATACGGTAGGTGAGTTTTTAGTGAAAAAGA
>Ga0307509_10003824_pt1 | contig 22323 bp, 17 predicted proteins | sample 10_EM_MG_FD_202245 | JGI IMG/M metagenome (GOLD analysis project Ga0307509, IMG submission 202245) | Populus trichocarpa ectomycorrhiza microbial communities from riparian zone in the Pacific Northwest, United States - 10_EM | ecosystem: Host-associated > Plants > Roots > Unclassified | place... | reverse complement strand
AGGACGCCGAGGATGCCGTGAGACCGAAGTCGTCCACGTAGGAGAGAGTGAGGCCCATGGGGATCTCGGAATGCAGGCGGGAGACGTACACAACGAATAATAGCGGAGACACTGGGGACCCCTGGGGAGTGCCCACCGAAACGGGGGCAAATATCTTGGGGGATCCCTGATAGAGGAGGCGGCATGTCCTACCGGACAGGAAAGACCTGGTCCACGAGACTAAGTACGGGTTGACCCCTTTGGCTTTTTTGGTCTTGGCGGACGAGGGGGGCTCTATGTACGAGTAAAGCTACGATCTTTCACTTCTCTCGCGCTTTCTTTCCACCACGGCATCAGAGCACAACGGAGGAACCGTTTGGACCGTCAACCAAGGAGGGGAAATTTGTGATAGCGGATAACAAGAGGAGGATCTCCTGTACCTACAGTAGATAGTCGGACAACCAGTCAGGTTGGGCTTTCTTTCGGTTGGATTTTTTCCTCTCTCCCCCGCAGTTCTCTGGGTTGGCTTTGGATAAGGAGTTTGTGATCTAGTTTAGCGGACTTGAATTTATTGTGACTTGTGTGGCTTTTGTTTCTAGAAGGCATTTCTTGATAGTGACAATTGTTTGCGTGTACAGTACCTCTCGCGTTTTGAAAAGTAGATACACTATCCCGGGTTTCTTCATTTTCAGTACCGTATCATACGGTACGGTACTCAAGTACTCGGCTGGCTAGCTGCAAGCGAAGTGTGGCGCCTCTACCAACGCCTCGCTCTCAGAGGTAGAGTAGAATAAGTTAAGTTCTGGTTTCACAAATTCCTGGTCTATTGATTGGGTTGCAATTAGGCGGTTGTGGGGCTGACCCAGGAACCCCACTTTTCTTAAACCTACCGGATCGTTGTCGGCCCATTCAAAGACCTTGAACAACCAGTTTTACCGTGTTTTGAGCAGCGAAAGACTGAAAGATGTCTCGAACTTTCGCAGGTAACATTAATTCTTTCAATAATGTGTCGAACATTATCTTTACCGCTGCCGATAATGAGTCCAAAATCCTCGCCTGGCTCTCTCCCTTAGAGCCCCAGGTGCGACATCAGGATATTCGCGATCAACGAGTGGATGGTATAGGGGACTGGCTACTGGAAACAAAAGAGTTCAGAAACTGGTATAATGGTAGTGAGAACGGCGAATCTGATCATGCGGCTCTGCTTTGCTATGGAGACCCGGGGGTCGGCAAGAGCTACATCAGGTATGGGAGACCATCGGTGCGGAACAAACGAAGAATATTATTACTGATAGGTCGCGATGACAGTTCCGTGGTGGTAGACTATTTATGCGACCATGCAACGGAACGAGATACGACAGTTGTCTGTTTTTACTATGACTTCGCTTCCCGAGAAGCCCAGTCGCCGACCAATATGCTCGGCTCCCTGCTCAAACAGCTAGTGAGTGGGTTAGGGGCTGTTCCAGGGGAAGTCGAGCAGAAATTTCGGGGTCACAAGAGGATGATTGGTGGGCGAGGATTACGACTTGCTGATATTGTGGAAATGTTCGCGACTGTGTCGTCTTCGCAGCGTACATTCATCTGCGTTGATGCTCTTGATGAATGCATCCCAAGGCATCAGCTCGAAGTTATTGACGCATTGGGCCAAATTCTCCAGAGGTCACCAAATACAAGAGTGTTCATGACCGGAAGGCCACACATGCGGGGAGTGGTTGAGAGGGAGCTATATGGGGGGGCGATAAGTGTGTCTATAAAGCCCAAAGATCATGATATAGCCACATATCTGCGTGCGAGGCTGAGGAAGGACACAAGTCCCGAGGTGATGGATAGTGGGTTACAGAATGACATTATGAAAGGCATTCCGGGGGAGGCCTCAGAATCGTACGTAGCAGTCGGGGGCCAGGGAATCTTTGTGAGCCATATACTGACAAGCGGAAATCTACTATAATTAGATTCCTATTGGTTTCGCTTAAGATGGATACAATCCTGGGAGAAACAACAATCCATCGGAGGCGGAAAAGGCTCCATGAGGTCGGGGATGGGTTAGGGTTGGGAGATGCATACGAAGAGACACTGGTACGGATAAGAGCTCAAGGAGGGGGGAAAGCGACACTTGCCATGACCACGTTAATGTGGATATGCCATTCAGAAAGGCCATTACAGGTAGATGAACTGTGTCATGCACTCGCCGTAGAAGTTGGATATACACATTTTAATAGCGATGATATTCCAGCGGGAGAAACATTGCTCGCCTGCTGTCAAGGGCTAATCACCCTGGATAAGGAAGCCTTGACCTTCCGGTTGATCCACCATACACTCCGCGAGTACCTATGTACCCATCGCAACCTTTTCCCTCGAGCTCACTCCTCAATGGCAGAAACCTGTTTAACTTACCTAAATTCGGACCAGGCCAAATCCCTTCCGACGAGACCGCCGCCTCATCCCCAAAGCATGCCTTTCCTAAAATATTGTTCGCGACATTGGGGCACTCACGCAAAAAGGGAACTCTCAGACAACGCGAAATTGCTTGCAATGGAGCTCTTGGAGAAGTATGAGAACCATGTAGCCGCGGGCTCGCTTTTTGAGCAAATATTGGATCCTAATGATGATTCCCTTGAAGTGAATGACGATTCCCTTGGAGCCAATTCTGCTTCATTGTTCAGTGGACTACACTGTGCATCTTTTTTTGGCATTTTGGATCTTATGACTAGTTTATTGGGAATGAGCGGCCGAGATATCAACCGGCGAGATTCCGCAGGGATAACACCACTCGCGTGGGCCTTGAGGGGCGGACATGACGAGGCTGTGGAACTATTACTGGGAGAAGAAGCCGTCGAGCCCAACAAGCCGGATAACGGGGGGAGGACACCACTTTTATGGGTTGCGATTAAAGGACACCATTCAGTAGCGGAGCAGCTTTTGGACCGGGAAGACATCAACCCTGACGAGCCAGACGATGAGGGCGGGACACCACTTTCGTGGGCTGCATTCAAAGGGCACGAGTCAGTGGTGAAGCAGCTTTTGGACCGAGAAGACGTCAACCCCAACAAGCCAGATAACCGTGGTATTACACCCCTCGCCGAGGCTTCGGCTAGTGGACATGGGCGAGTAGTGAGGCAATTTTTGGACCGAGAAGACATCAACCCTGACGAGCCAGACGATGAGGGCGGGACGCCACTTTCGTGGGCTGCATTCAAAGGGCACGAGTCAGTGGTGAAGCAACTTTTGGACCGAGAAGACGTCAACCCCGACAAGCCAGACAACAAGGGCAGAACACCGCTTTCGTGGGCTGCGAGTCAAGGACACGAATTAGTAGTGAAGCAATCTTTGGGCCGAGAAGACGTCAACCCCGACAGGCCAGATAGCGAGGGCAGAACACCACTCTTGTGGGCCGCGAGTCAAGGACACGAATTAGTAGTGAAGCAACTTTCGGACCGAGAAGACGTCAACCCCGACAGGCCAGACAACGAGGGCAGAACACCGCTTTCGTGGGCTGCGAGTCAAGGACATGAATTAGTAGTGAAGCAATTTTTGGGCCGAGAAGACGTCAACCCCGACAGGCCAGATAACGAGGGCAGAACACCACTTTCGTGGGCTGCGAGTCAAGGACACGAATTAGTAGTGAAGCAACTTCTGGGCCGGGATGATGTCAACCCCGGCAAGCCAGACAACGAGGGCAGAACACCACTCTTGTGGGCCGCGAGTCAAGGACACGAATTAGTAGTGAAGCAACTTTCGGACCGAGAAGGCGTCAACCCCGACAGGCCAGACAACGAGGGCAGAACACCGCTTTCGTGGGCTGCGAGTCAAGGACACGAATTAGTAGCGAAGCAATTTTTGGGCCGAGAAGACGTCAACCCCGACAGGCCAGATAACGAGGGCAGAACACCACTTTGGTGGGCCGCGAGTCAAGGACACGAATTGGTAGTGAAGCAACTTTCGGACCGAGAAGGCGTCAACCCCGACAAGCCAGATAACCGTGGTATTACACCCCTCGGCAAGGCTTCGGCTAGTGGGCATGAGCGAGTGGTGAGGCAATTTTTGGACCGGGAAGGGGTCAACCCCGACACGCCAAACAACAAGGGCGAGACTCCACTTTCGTGGGCTGCGAGCGAAGGACACGAGTCAGTAGTGAAGCAACTTTTGGACCGAGAAGACGTCAACCCCGACAAGCCAGACAACAAGGGCAGAACACCACTTTGGTGGGCCGCGAGTGAAGGACACGATGCAGTGGTGAAGCAACTTCTGGACCGGGAAGATGTCAACCCCGACAAGCCAAACAACAAGGGCGAGACTCCACTTTCGTGGGCTGCGAGCGAAGGACACGAGTCAGTAGTGAAGCAACTTTTGGACCGAGAAGACGTCAACCCCGACAAGCCAGACAACGAGGGCAGAACACCACTTTGGTGGGCCGCGAGTAAAGAGCACGAAGTAATAGTGAAGCAACTTTTGGACCGGGAGGACGTCGACCCCAACAAGCCAGAGAGCTGTTGGATTGCCTATAGGGCATGCGGTTAGAGGGTTGTGCGGATATGCATGTATGCGGATATGCGGCTAGGAGAAAAGCGGTTTAGGGCAGGCGGTTTCTTGGATTTCCGGCGGTTAGGTATTTTCCCACGGGTTGTTGTTCTCACGTCCTATGCCGCTAGGTATAGGATATTTCTTTCATGGGTTTGTTGATGCGTTAAGCCATAGGGTATGAGGCATCAGGTATTTGGTATTGTTTCTTTCATATCCTTTGTCACTAGGCATACGGGAGTTGGCACACCGGCAGGGCATGGGCCTTAGGATCACGGAGGATCATGGGATATCAGGATAGGTTTAGTTGTTTGTGATCATTAGGGATCAGGTTTAGTTAGTTGCGTGTATTTCTTTAGATTGCGTTGAGTTTCGGGAGTTGTTAGTTAGACAGAGATATATATATCCTGGCTTGTCCGTAGCTAGAGAGGGGGCAGCCATCTAGACAACCATTCCTCCCTCCTTGATCGCTCCGCTCAGAGTTTCTTGTGATCGCACTTTCGTTCCCCTCATCTTTTGCGCTTTCCATTAGATTTATCAACAACGAGGGCGGAGCACTACTTTCATAAGCTGCGAACAAATGGTACGAGTCAGTGGTGAGACAGCTACTAGACAGGGAAGATAACCCAGACAGCCCATACCACCTGGGCTTACGCTCCTCTCCCCGCCTGTGCTTAGCAGGCATTATTCAGTGTTGATTCAACTCTTGAACCGAGAAGACATTATCCCGGACAAGCCAGACAACAAGGGCAGTGCACCACTTCCGTGGGGCTACTTGGAGGGCACGAGTCAGTGGTCTAGCATCTTTTTCATCGTGAGGGCGCTAACCCCAGCAGGCTAGACAAAAATGGTGACTCACTAGAGCCACCCTCGTATGCCTCTACAAAGGAGCACAAATCGGTGTGGGATCTTCTTCAAGCCTAGACACCCGCAGCTCCGTCTAGTTTTCGGTCGACGAGTTCAGGGCTTTACCCGCCTCGTGTCTCTGGCTGCGGGTATCCACTATTCCCGAGCCTGCCTACGGCTGTACCCACACCCTCCTTGTCGTCCCCCACTACGTCTTCCCCGCATCTCCGAAGCCCACAATACGGCCGTACCACCATCTCCTTCTTTACTTTCTCTTTTTTCCTCTAGGTTAGTCCTTATTCCTCTGCTTCAAAACTCTCCATGCGATGAATATATTGAGTCTCCGTGGTGTAGGGCACATGTGTAATTATCCGAAACATTCCCCACATTTGATGATGTGAGCGAGTGAAGAATTTTGAGCTCTGATTTCCGAGTAGCTGAACCACAGTGATAGGGAGCATTCTGCCTATTCTATTTTTGCTTTGCAACTTTATTATATTTCCTCGATTGTCTTTTTTATTCCACATTATACATTCTCCTCTTCGTTTATGATAACCTCTTTCGATTTTTTTACTTGTGTTAGACTATTTCTTTCTTCCCTTCTTCATACAAGTGATAAGATTTAATTAAGCTGCTATTTGAGCAATAAAGTTAGGTTAACTAAAGACCTAAACTAGAAACATCCATTCTCTGGCATAAGAGATTCAAATAGACTCAATTAAGGCGTGGTTAACCAGTGTAACATACCCGATAGTTCTCGTTCACATACCGGCTCTTCCGCCACCCCACCTTAGTGCCCCGCCACCAAGTCCTAGCACTTAACCCCCTCACGTCAAGTATCATACTTTCCCAGTGTAAATTATCTTACCACAGTCCTAAGAAAATATGTTGTCTTACAGGTATGATAACTGCAACTACAGTCACACAACTCCCCTAGCCTCCGAATTTGTCTCCTGGAATATGCGATGGCTCGGAAAATTCGAATTCCATCCCACGCAACCATCCCCCACGCAGCACCTGATTCCCTTCCCCACAACGTGGAATACATCTGCGTCAATTCACTTTAGAACTCTGCATAAATTAAGACCTGGTCGCTTACCGGGAGGATCATGGGGGGTCAAAATTTCGCATCAACAGGGGAGGGATAATGGTATCTTTGGAGCACAAATGAGTGCTCCGAACATCCCAGACGAATAAACAAAGTCCCACAGGAACACCGATTATAGCAGCCTCTTTTTTGATATATTTTCATTAGTTGGCCTAACATTATGATGGAAGCAAATAGTTCTAAAATGCCTGTCGGTGTTATGTCAATCCGTCATGATATAATCCCCCCAGCAAGCTTAGCTTTGTCAGTCATAGAAACTCACTCGAAGGAGGGACTGTCGTAGAAGATGGAAAGATTGAACTGCATACCGGAAACTTCAAGAGAGTTAGAGAGACCCGACTTAATTCTAAAGGGGAATGCCAGAGAGACCCAATATTTATACAGTGAAGCAGCAACCCGCGATGATGAGGAGGGGGGATTAAAGGAAGAAGTGTGGAAGACAGAGAAAATGAATCAGAATAGGATTGCATCTTTGGTCAACCGATCGAGCAAGAGCATAGGAGAAAAGGTAAGTGAGGTAAGTGAGGTAAGTTGAACTCCGAACAGCTCTAAGCCGAGGCCGAAGGATACAGACAAACTCAATCTTACTGGAAGAAGTAAAAACTCCGTGTTAGAAAGCGCTATTTCAACAAGCACGTTCATTTCTACTAAGACCACAGGACCGGAAAGGCCGAGCCCGGGATGCGGACCCTAACAGCTAAAGTTACGAAAGGAAAAGTGAGGAGCTGGGTACGGGGGGCACGATGTGGCCTGACAAATGGGAAGAAATGGATAATATATAAAAGGAACGGGAATGGGTAAATCCCGAACGACGTTGGTAGAGCCAAAAAAGAAAAGAGATAGGGCCACACAACCCAAACTCCTGCACTCCAGCGCATTACACACTGCGATTGAGGATGGACTTAGTGTTTGGCATGCTATGCAATTTCGCCCTAAATTTTTCACCAACGAGTCTTTTTAGAGCTAAAATACGGATCTGCGGGGCTTTCATAAGTCTAGCCGAGGGTTTACCCCTGTGGTTGCAGGGATCCTGGATACCAATTATTTCATTGCATTGGGGCTGTTGTCTGTTTTGAGTCGATGGGCAGCACCTCTTCCACAACCTTACCCAAGGTGGATTGGAGAGTGCACGGATTTGAGCTGCGGTCAGGTTGCCAGAGGGGAGAGCAATGAAGCTAGTTTTTCCCAAACCTATGAAACTTTGTCAGCCGATCCAGAGCTCTTGAGAAACCCGTTCTATACAACGCCCCGAGAAGCGGAGGAGTGAAGGATGTCTTGCGCTTTTACCGACATCAATTTTTCAATATGCTAAATACGTTCACCTTTACTGCAGTCGATACGGTGTCCAAAGTCTTAGCCTAGCCGTCGCCCGTAGAACTGCAGGTGCTACACCAGGATATTCGCAATCAGCGAGCGGATATTTTAGGGGATTGCCTAAGGGAAACCGGGGGGTCAGGAAACTGATAAAATAGTGGTGGGAATGACAAATCCGACCACGCAGCCTTGCTCTACTGTGGTAATCCGGGGGTTGGCAGGGGCTACATCAGGGATGAGAGACCACCAGCGCGGTGAAAATGGCATTATTGCTGACGGGTCGGGATGATAATTCGGTAGTTTAGTAAGGCGGCTGGCTCATAGAACAAGATATAGTACCCGCCCGTTCTTACACTGACTTTCCCCCTAGGGAGATCCAGCCTCCTATATAATATTCTCGGTCCCCATCTCAAACTTCTGTGGGTTAGAAGCAATTCTGGGGGAAAATTGACAGAAGTTTCAGGGCTAGAAAGTAGCTGGTGGTCGAAGACCACAACTTCCTAATATTGTGAGATAATCCCCAACCGTCACCTTTTCACAGCGCATATCCGTCTGTGTTGAGGCTCTTAAAGAATGTATTCCAAAGTATCTACTCAAAGCTCTTGATGCGAAGGGAAATATTCTTTAGAGGTGGCCAAATACCGGAATGCTCACGGCAGCAGGATCACTCGTCCAGGGGGCGGCAGAGGGGGGGTTGGGTGGGGGGGCAGCAAGTGTATCTATAAAGCCCCAGGGGTAGTATATCCGCTGGTGGGGTTGAGGGAGGGCAACTCCCGAGATGATTGATACTGTGTTGGAGAACGATATTATGAAGAATATTCCCAAAGATGGCCCTGAAACCTACGTCGTAGTGACGAGCCCAGGAAACCCCTGCAAGCCAATACTAACAGGTGTAAATCTAGACCACAGCTACCCCCGCCTAGAGTTAATGCAATCATGAGAAGCGACAATCCCTCGCTGGCGAAAGAAGCTCCATTCAATGCTGATGAGTTCGGGCTGGGAGATGGATACGAGGAAACATTCGAACGGAACCAATGGACAAATACTCAAGGAGAGAAGGTGGAATTCGCCGCGACCGCGTTGCTCTGGATATGTCATTCAGAGCGGCTATTATAGGTAGATGAACTGTGTCATGCGCTTTCTATCGAGAATAGATCTGCACACTTCAACCTCGGCAATCTCACTGGGACAGAGATATCGCTCGCCCGCTATCAAGGACTAGGCACTGTGGATAAGAAAATCTCGACCTTCCGGTTGATCCACAACACACTCCGAGAGTACTAGGGTACAGTGACTCTCCGCTTGGCGGAAACATGCTTGACTTATCTGAATCCTAACCAGGCCAGGATCCTTCCGGTAAAACCGCAATCTAGCCTCTCAAGCACGCCCCCCCTCAAATCTTGTTCGAGATATTAGGGCACCCATGCGAACAGAGAACTTTCAGATCGCAAGAGATTGCTCCCTATAGAGCTCTTGAGCCGGTAGGAGAGGTTATTATAGTAGCCAGCAACTGACTTTCTAAGCAAATATTTGAACCTGGAAGCCAACAATTCTTCCCTGTTTGGTGCGCATCTTTTCCCGAGATTAGACTACGACTGCTTCTAAAATGAATGGCTACACTGCCAACCAAAGAGAGTCTGCAGGTATGACGCCACTCATATTGGCGGCGAGGAGTGGAAATAGGGAGGCGGTGGAGCTATTTCTAAGGTGGGGAGGCAGTCGACCCCGACAAGCCAAACAACGTTGATAAGACACTACTTTTTTAGGCTACAATGGAAGGGCACGAGTCAGTGGTTAAGAGACTTTCCGACGGACAAGATGTCAAACCTAACAAGCTAGACAGTGGGGGTATTATACCTCCTTCCTGGGTTTTAATTGAGAAGCGCAAGTTGGTGGGGAAGGGCTCTAGGGCCGGCAAGATATTTACCCGGGTGGGCCAGATAAAATAGTTACACACCGCCCTTTTATGCGTCTATACGGGGTGTGAAGGCGTGGTGAATCTACTATAATATGCACAAGCCTTTAGACCCCATAGTACGGTCTTACCGCTATCCGTTTCTTGACGTACCCCCGATTTTCCTTCCGTGTTCGTCCTTATTCTAGAGCTCGAGGATTCTCTAGGCATGCAATTTATCATGTCCCTGGAATATAGGGCATGCGTATAATCGTTGGGGCCTCCAGCATATTTGATGTTGCGATCGACTGAGAATCCCGAGTTTCTACTGTGGGTAGTTGGAATAAAGAGGCGGAGGGTATTTTCTTGTTTCATTCTCACCCTTGGGAATATTATTGCCCTTTCACTGATCCCTGTTTCGGCTTTCCCTTATAGATCCCCTCCTTTATGTCTGACTGCTTTTTTTATTATTTGGTTTACACTTAACTCCACTTTTTCTTTTTCTTTCATAGTGAATAACAGATTGATATTACCGCTTGGATAGCACAATTAGATCAGGTTAATAGCCAAATTACTACTCATCCATTCCTCTATCCACTTACCAGCGGGATGCTTGTGCAGATGCACCCACCGCACCGTAACCCTCCACACAGCCACTCAGCAAAAGCCCCCATCAAACGGTGCTTCCCTTTAACGGAGATTCCGGTGAACTAAAGGTAACGGCATTCGACAATTGGGGTGTGCGCCGAGGCAGGATCCATTCCACAGGCAAAGAGGAATCCCATTCACAATGACTTTTTTGCTGAGTGGCTGTAACGCCCGGGCGCAACCCCCACTCAAATCCGTGTCCAGACAGCTCCCAAGCATCACAATAGATCCAAAGTATACCTATTGGCTTATAGCAGTAAGGTGTAGTTCCTGTAACTGGAAACATTATTTAGAAGTCTTCGGTACCACTCACTTTACCAAGCCGCTGCTAATGGGTACTATACCACCCAGTACCCCTGCACCGCTAACTACCTCCACCACTCCCCAAAATTCGCAGGGAGGACACACTCCTAGGTATTGCCGAGAGGGTGGAGTAGCCGTACACATGTTCAACGCTTTAAGGATAGTGAATGGCGGACTAAGTTAATCACGGAAAAGGGGATTCTGGAGCAGAATAACTCGCCAGGTGTCTCTGATAGTGGTTCCTAGATAGGGTTTTTGACGAATTTTCTCCTGTGGGGGATTGGGAAATAGGTATGGTGCCAGGCGTGGGGGCAAGAGGTCAATGTGATCATTGGCTATCACTCGGAGTCCAGACCAGTTATGGACTAATAGGATACCAGTATTTCCCTAAGCTCTTAAGTACTTCATTAGCACCCATTATTTCCATTTCAGCTAGCACCCTCATCGGGAGTGATAGGCTTATCATACCTCCGGCGCCCCCGCTCTTATTCCGTGCTTTGTATATTAGTTAACTTGGCGCCCTGCCACTGGCGGGTGTTCGAAGAGGTTCCATAAAGGGTACGGTGTGGGGGCAAGTGCGGGGAAGCTAACATAGAAGTTCACCAATAGTTGATCTATCCGCCCTGTTGTCCGGATAAGCTCTTTGGCAGAGGATTATTGAGTTCCACCATAGCTTCAGCAAGCTTTGATAGCAGGTCAGGTGTGAATCGTAGAAAGTGCTTGGGAGACGAGATGATTGACAGGCGATGGTATGTAGAGTAGTTGAAACGGCGTCGGTGGAAATGCGCATTGGGCAACTGCTTTAGTCGACTCTTCTCGGTTGTAAATAGGATAGCCACCTACCAATTGGTGGAAGGATGGTACACTTACTTGGCAAAAGTCTTCCGGAAGCAGAGGCTCTCGATGATTGGGATTACCGTAGCGCAAGGGAGGCGAAAGGGTATTGAGCAATTGGAGCCTGGGCAGGGAGAGTTGTGTTCCATGGGCGGAAGGGGACCGTATTTCACAAAAACCTCCGCTAAGTAGGCGCAACATACCGTGGGGATCGAAGCGTATTTACCACTTCCTGTGTGTACCCTCATTTGTACTCCCTACTTGCAGTTAGCCTTCGACAGAGTGTGTAGAGGTGGTGGTTCGCGAGGGGTATAAAGCGCCATTTTTCGCACCTCTCTAGCTCTTAGAGGCATCGAGAAGAATGATCAACATTTCCAAGGAGAGAGCCGTACGACAGTTTGCCCGCTTTCCTTCTCCTCTTCACTATTTCCCCTCTCCGTCTGCCCCACTCTTTCTGATTCCCCTGTGCTTGTGCTAGGCTGCCAGCCAATGCCGGTAGTTGATCGTGGATGGTTCATTGAATAAGTTTAATCGCGGACGAAGGAGCGATACCCCCTCCTTGACATTTGTGTTCCCTTTCTGGGCACTGTTTCGTTCCCTCAGAGCTCCCCTCGCTTACATAATTATACTTCTGCGGCTCTGCTCACCCCGGCCGTGGGCGGCGCCTTATGACAGGGAAGCGAATCCTGGAGTCACCCTTGAGGCTCTCATGAGGACGGACAACCACTAACATTTCCAAGGACACGACCGCAACGATAATTTATCTTCTCTCCTCAACGTTCCTTCTCTCCCTACACCCCCCTCTTCCCGATTCGTCCATCCTTGCGCAGGCCTGCCCACCAAAAGTTCATCTCAGACGTACGAGCCTGAACCAGCCCTCCCCCTTCCTATGCTCGAGTAATCGTGTGCATGTCGCTTAACATGTGTTCCTGTTCTAGCCCAGTTTCGTCCTTTCGCTACCATCGCCGACCGTTCTCGTTTTCATACCGGAACCTCTGCAAGCCTGCCCTACTGTACCCCGCGAATATGCTATGGCAGCGCTTACCCTGCCCATGTATCGTTCTCAGTGCGGATAACTTTACCTTGGCCAGAAAAGCTAGGCCGTATTATGGGTATCCACCAACTTTAACACTTAGTACGATATTCACCAAACTCCAGCGGTCGCCAAATATATTTCCTGAATAACGAGGATCCCCTGATTATTATTTTTTATCACTCCGCTCATACCGGTATAATAGCACTTGGCTATTTGGAAAGTCTTCGGACGCTTTGCATTTATTAGTACCTATCTTGGCACAAAAGCGTCCAGAGACTTTTTAAATTACCATTACCAAGTAGATTACGATGAAGGTCGCTTGAATGCTTACGGTCCTGGCGGGAGAGTTCTCGACAATCGTAAGAGTACCGCGGTGCAGCAACCGAAGTGTCATTGCTATCCTTTGGTGATTGATGGAGTCTAGCGCCAACAAAAGCTCATTCAACTGTAAGCATCCACACACAGTAATGGTAAAATTGAGATACGAATGGAACGGTAAAATTGATTTATTGGTCAGGTCTCTGCCTGACCTCTTATTAAATGGTAAAAATTTATTAGCGATGTGTGAGGAAAACAAACTCAGTGCCCGTGCATCCGCCGCAGCAAAGCGCCTCTGTAGCCTTGAGATTAGACGGGCTTTCTACAAGTAGACAGGGGTGAACCCGCATCTTGTGAGTCCACCGATAAACAAGCCTTCCCACAGCGTATCAGTTTGAGCCTTGGAAACCGTGGGCATCCACTCAGATGTTTTCCAGAGAGCACGTTCATTCCGGATATCAATAAGAGGTTGGAACAGCCGAGCTAGGAATCCGGACGGTTAAAAAATGAAGGTAGTCTATTAAGGGAGTTTTGCTATGATGGTAACAACTTGAATGTACTGTACTCACGCGACTGAGTTGAAACCGGACACTTTGTATGGGAATTGCCGCCCTAAGTATCCGGCTTCAATTCGCCGGAGCCAGTACTGTACGATACTATCGGAGGTGTTGAGAGACTCATAGTGTTGCGTGCAAGATTTTGAACGCATGCCTAATCGCTGCCGCGTCAGCCCCTCCCACACCTGTTTTCAAATTTGTTGAAAGAAAGAAAGGTCAAACAACATCTGCTTCTCAGGATAATCCGAGTCCTCGTCTCTCGCTCCTCCTGATGTATGCAGAGCCTCCATTTACACAACCTTTCTTGTTTTTCTTTCAATGCCGTCGAGACCGTGATAAACCTTTGTGCTAACAACCGCAAAAGACCGCCTATCACCGGGGGGGTCTGACAGTAGCAGTGCGGCGCCTGTTGCCATGGCAACTACGTTAGCCACTCCTAATTGACCGTGCGGCTCGGCTCCCGAGCGCCACTCTTGGATAGGGCGGTCTATGTTGAAAAGAGTTTTTGTTTTATCAGCTGCCAGTTTCTGGACAAGACAACCTAGCCCTTGGGGCGTTTTACCGAGTCTTTTTTGCGAACCTTCAATAGGTTTGTCAGCTAGTTTGATTTCGCATTTCCGGTAGTCCCGGCTACTCCTTCTCTCCCTCTATCCGGGAAGTAGCTAATGATTGTATATATTGGGGACTTTTTTGAGCTTTGGAGATGGCGTTGGGGCGCTGGCTGAGGCGTTGTGACGCCGTGCTGTGGTTCCATTGTTGGTAATTCTTTACACACTTCCTTACCCTGTTTTTGTCTGGATTTTCGGAACTGCGGATGTCAAGAGTGGGGAATAGTTGTCTAACCAGGAGGAGCCCGTTTGGCAAAAACGGAGCGGGGGGCAATTGTTCTGTTTTGCGAATAATTTACCTGTAGAAGCGGTTATTCTTTTTGGAGCGGAGGGGAAACGGGCAGCAGAACAGAGCGGTCGTAATCGGACACGCTCGAGGTGTTTTTATGTAGCATGCTAGTTGGAGTTAGTAATCCTACGGGGAAACGGTACAAGGGACAGGCATAAAAAGGTGGTACGGTGCATAAGTAATGTCTCAGTAGCAGTGGTACACTTGAGGGGAAGACCTTCACAGAATAAGTGTTTTCCTCCCATGCTATGCAAATGATAAAGTGAAATATTAGTGGGTAATGTAGATAGCCTCTCTTCCAGCATATTTACCATCAAATCAAACACTTACAAGTGCTGGCTGAGGATGGTACTCAAACCTTTAAACCTGTATTCTGTTTCATGCTGTCCCTACTTCACCAGGCTGAAGGGTCCTATAGCTTATTTTCAAAATTAATATTCTCTTGCATCTACATGTTGAGATTATACATATCTTTTAGACTAACTTATTATGTATTATTTATTTTTTCTTGTCCATCGGTGATGGTCAAAAACAGCATTTGAATTTGAGGACTGCATGGTAAAGGGCTATGGTTTGAGAGGTACTTCACCATGGTAACATAGTTTCTGTGAGAGGGTGGTTGGGTTGCGGTGTTCCACAATTTTGTCCGAACCAACCCAACCCCACCCCTGCTCTGTACCATCTTTTTATGCCTGTCCCTTGTAGAAGGTTGCGGCAGTGTGGTTGTTCCGGAACTGGCAGTTGTCATTAGAAGGATGGTGGACTACGTAATCTAGACAGCCCGAGAGTCCTAGGAGGATAAAGGGAAGCTTCAAAGTTGTCTGCGAGAGTGGTGTGTTTTGAACAGGGGCTGGTGTATCTCTTTAATACGGTAGGGTTTGGATTCCGAGAGGGACAACAGGGGGTGTTCATGAAGGGTCCACTGCCTAGTACTTGTCCCAAGCAACAAGTACCCGCAAACAAGGATTAAAAAAATCGGAAAACTGACACAATGCCCGCGAATTCGATCGTAGGGGTACTCACTGCCCGTCAAGACACAATGCCCGTCGGTTAAAATTTAATGGGTATAACTAAACCTTGGGACCTGGGGGGGAGCGTATCATTATCCAGTGTCTAGTGAATATTGCAAGATAAATTGACTTTCAATTTGAAAAAGAAAAAAACTATAACAAAATACAAAATTTGTAAACAGGCAAAATTATACCCAATACAACAGAGAGTAAAGAGAGAGATAGGATAAGGGGCAAAAAACACAGCAAAAGGAAAGTGACTTGGCCTCTCTGAGAGACATAAAAAAGCGGTGAAACTCTGATTCTCGATCATTGTAGGTTGTATAGCATTAGAATTGAGGCGGGCGGCGACAGGACCGTGAATTATGTCCCGGTTGCCGACAAGTTGAGCAATGGTGAACAGCAGAATCCGGACCTTCAGGTAATTGTCCAGTGCGTTGCTGCAGCTGTATCCGCTTTCTTTGATCACCAGGCCTACGCCGTACAGTTTTTGGTCTGCCTTTTGGATTTCCTAGGACCGGTGGTTGACAGGGCCTATCCTGAACGGTTGCTGGGCCGCCCAAATGCAACTGCCTCCCAGGCTCTTCTTCCCCCCAAGGTCCAGGTCTGAGTGAGCTGAGATTAGAGAATGATGGTGGAGAGCCGTAGGTTGCAGACCGGGGCCAAAAGACGCCGAGCTGGCCAGTAGAAGTGCTGGTAAGGGTGGTTTGTGAATTGGTACGAAGGGCAGCTAACTTAAAGAAAGCCTTAGTACCATAAGCAGAAGGACACTCACTCAGAACAATTCGATTTTGTTCCTGAAACTCGGCTGTTTCTGCAATACCCAGAGATTCTGATTCCCGTAAATCTTCAGCTAAAAGATCAAGAGTCGCCGTTAGTAGACCACGGTTGATCCTTTGACTAGATCTGTTAGGCATATGAGAAAAGCGTAGCTTTTCCACCTATTTTTGTATACCCTGGGGTTACCCTACCTTCACCCTGTGAAGCTAACACCCCCCTCTGGCCCCGGCGTTGGGACGGCGCGACAACACCGGACCGCGTCGCAGTTGCGTCCCAACACCAAAGGACACTATCATTGGAATCTATCTCATAACACCATATACGTCGCGGCCGTCCGTCCGACCGGATGCTGTTCGCAGGATATATGAGAGGGGACCTTTGGCGAGCTTATGCAAGTGTTCTGGGCAAAGTCGGTCGACGTCGTATAAAGTTACAGACATAGCGGAATGGCACATGAAACTATGTCACTAAAGTAACGGGACGTTTTCGTCGTGTCTACTCTGAAATGAAATAAGAGTATGACCGCACCCACACCAATGGTATAAGTACCATATAGGATCATTCGGTAGGAAAAGACTATGAGGGAATTGTACCATTGGTACGATCCCGACTGAGAGTCTGACCAAAGCCTAAGCGCAGGAAGCAAGAGTGATATCTGCTACTGCGATAGGTCCGATTACGAAGTTGGCCACTTCGTTCGTCCGATGATGAGGACACTGTCTAGCATGCAGACAAGTTTCAGTTCCTCCTGACGGAAGAAGGATTGTGAACTCTGACTGGAACGTGGTGCCACACCAGAGAAATCAAGAGCTCTCCAGTCCGGAAGTCAATGGTGGGGCGATATTATTCAGGGTCAAAAGGTGTTCGCACTATAGGAAATGTTCAGAATGGTTAGCGGGTACTTAGTTAGTATGGTAGTTACTTGTAGGCCGCGCACTCTATCGACGCGGGATATAAATATCGAAGTGCCTCCCGAGCTTTACTAAAATCATCACGCTACGGAGAAGAGACCTTATCAATATAATAAGTTATTACAAGAAAAGTCTTTATCACTATTTTACGCACGTTTATATTGAGCCTTCCTAGACACGTCTCCGTCTACGATAAAGTACCCTGGTCTTACCCATCTCGCTTGTTCTTAGAGATCTGGTACCACCTAACAAGATCGTGTATAATTGAGCTCTAAATCCTCCAGATTTGCATCGAATGGTGTTAGAAGTGGTGTAATATCAATTGGCAAAATGTTGGTCTCGTAGGTTTTTTGGAAGTTATCAATGCTAAGGTTTTGAGGCATGTAGGCGGCAGGTTCCTTTTGAAGATAGTAGATGCAAGCGAGGGCATGGCCACAGGGAACACCATTTTCTTGGTAGCGACCGCATGAACACCAAGTATGCGCAAGGTGAACTTCATAGAATTTTCCATTAAGGCTTGTAACGCGGGCGATATTCTGGTCAGACAGTTGAACACTTCGCTGCTGTCCAAAGGCAATTGCTTCTGAGAGTTAAATTACAATTAGTACGATACTCCACCTTAAATAGTATAAGAGCATTCAGCATATTATGTGTGGTAAGAGATTACCTTTTAAGAAGCCTTGTGCATACTTGGTAAACCTCTCTCCTGCGAGATACTTGATCTCACCCTCCTGCCTCCTCTGAAAGCGTAATTGCATATGCTTGTGCCAAATAGCATCAAGCAACTCGAGACATGGTAATCGCCGCTCCTGTTGTAGTGTTGCATTGATTGACTCGGCAATATTCGAGGTATGGTGCCCATAGGTGCGACCTGGAAAATATGGTGCAGCCCACTTCATTCGGTCTATTGTATTGATGTAATCGGCAAGTGGTTTACTGAATTCAGCAATTTCTGCTAGGATTAATTGGTAGAATTCCTTTGTCCGAGCGTTTGCGATTTTGGCGAATAAATCCCGTGCTTTTAGGCCAAACTTTTGCTGTATGTTGTTCTTAATATGCTGTGTACAGTAGCTGCGGTAGGTGAATGGTAGCTCGTCATCTGCTGATTCAAGGCCTTTATCTCGATCGCTCATAACTGTTACTCCGGGCAGATTAACTTCTGGAATTGATTGCCGAAGGTGAATTAAGAAATAGCGCCAAGCATCTTCCGTCTCACTTTCCACCATTGCCCAAGCAAGCGGAACAGCATGATTTTCCGCATCCATTCCAACAGCCAGGAGAAGAATCTGTATAAACTGAGTTTTGGTGAAGGTTCCATCCAGTGCAATAACTGGTCGGCAGTGAAGAAATGTCTGGCGTGAGGTCGGAGGGCAAACAAAAAATCTCTTGAAAGAATTTGTATCCGGATCGAGGGCTAAATGTGCATACAGATCAGGATTTCGCTGCTCCAAGAGGCGTAAATACTGTGGAAAGCGGGTAAACTGATCCCTTTGTGAAGATAGACTGCTGCGGATTATTGTATGCTTTGCTCGAGCTGCCATATCATAGGTGATAAGTTCCTGGTAGTGATGTTGCACGGCGTGTACTATCGCTTGAGGTTTGGTGTCGTTATCAATGACTAAAATCTCTGGGAGCTTTTTAATCAACCAATCTAACCGGCTTGCAGCTTTTCGCTTGAATTGGGCAGAACCAACACAGGTATGCTCTGAGGAAATTGATGTAATAATAGCATTTTCTGTGGCTGGCTGGATAACTGCGTAGATACTGAAAGGACAAGTTGAGAGCCGACATTTGATGCTTACGCGAGATGGATCTGATTTGTGAATCCGGTATGGAAACTTGGCAGCAACTGACCAGTCTGCAACAGCGGACTTAAAATCCTTGAGGGAAGTGAATTCGTTTCCAAGCTGAATATTCATTTTGCTCACAAGTAAGTCTGCTGAGAGGTGGTGGCACAACTCGCTGGAGAGGGGTTTCATCAGTCTGTTTATACAATATACAATCCTACGAGTAGTAGTATGGTGAAAAAACTTTCTTCGAAAACCGCGGGACATCCCCTGTCAAACCTTAAACTATTCGGGTTTAGTTACACCTCATTAAATGTCACTGACGGGCATTGTGTCTTGACGGGCAGTAAGTACCCCTACTATCGAATTCACGGGCATTGTGTCAGTTTTCCGTAAAAAAATATATGGCAAAACATCTGTGCGCGTCTGAGCGCTCATACAAAATAGACCCCCCCTGTTTGCGGGTACTTCTTGCCTGGGACAAGTACCATGAGTTTTTTCATATGATCCCTTTCTCTCTCCACTTGGTTGGGTGGGGGACCTATGCGAATGATATCCCCCCGGTGAATCCTATTATCTTTACAAGTATATCATTCTTTCCTCTATCAGAGCGCTAAAAGAAAAGTGTGCAAAATAAGTCTCATTTGAGGACCCTGTAATTCATTTCTAGTTAATGAGGGATACTTTCTACAAGTAGAAACCGGGATGGTTATTTTCTGAACTAGACCTCTTGCACGCAGGGTGCAATGGAGGAAGGGATGAATACTTTGCCGCTTCTACTCTATAATCTCAGTTCATAACTTGGGATTAATGGTTTGAGGGATTTCGGGGTGGAATTCTAGCTCCTGGCATTGGCAACAGGTGAAAGGTTGGGATTCACATACCAGTAAGATATGCTGTATGGTAGCTTGAGTTGCTCTTAAAATTTAGTGAAGTGGGGGGATAACAAAAATATGGGAAATCTATTGTTTTCAAGCTTGCCTGTTGCTATGGTAATACCGGTAGCAGTCATAGTGATAGCTGATAGCGATCCCCGACTTACGGTGCTTCCATCGAATTAGCTAAATTTATCACAGGGGTTTTGGTTTCACAATCCCCTTTGCGGATTGGGCTGCGATTGGGCGGTCGCAGGGCTGAGTAATGAACCCCACTTTTCGTAGAACTCTGTCAAGCGATTAAAAGCTCCTCAACAACCTGGTCTCCACTACATTCCTAGCTGCGAAAAAGCCGAGGATGTCTCGCACTTTTACAGACAACACCGATTCCTTCATTGTGTCGAATAGTTATAACAATGTCATTACAGTAGCTGCTGCCGATGATGAGCCCCAAATCATGGGCTGGCTGTCTCCCTTAGAGCCCCAGGTGCGACATCAGGACATTTGCGATCAGCGGGTAGATGGTATAGGTGGCTGGCTACTGGAAACCAAAGAGTTTATAAGCTGGTATGAGGGATCTAGTCGTGCGGTATTGTGCTGCTATGGCAATCCGGGGGCCGGCAAGAGCTACATCTGGTACGAGTGATCACCAGTTGGGAGTAAGAAGGGGACATTATTGCTGATAGGTCGCGATGGCAGTTCCGTGGTGGTAGACTATATATGCAACCAGGCCATAGACCGAGATGTGGCAGTTGCCTGCTTTTACTATGATTTTGCTTCCCGGGAGGCCCAGTCTCCGACAAATATGCTCGGCTCTCTTCTCAGACAACTTCTCGGTGGGTTAAAAGGAATTCCGGAGGACATCAGGAAGGAGTTTAAAAGCCAGAAGCAGTTGCTTGGTGGCCGGAGACTGCAAGTTCAGGATATTGTGAAAATGTTCCCAGCTGTCTCATCTTTACGAAGAACATTCATCTGTGTTGATGCGCTTGACGAATGTATTCCGGAACATCAGGTTGAGGTTCTTGGAGCATTGGGCCAAATTCTCCAGAGGTCCCCAAATACTCGAATGTTCATGACGGGGAGGCCACATATCCGGGGAGCGGTTGAGAGGGAACTTGGTGGGGGAGCGATCAGTGTATCTATAAAGCCGATGGATAATGATATCATCACATATTTGCGCGCAAGACTGAGGAAGGACACAACTCCTGAGGTGATGGATAGTGGGTTGGAGGAGGATATAATGAAAAGCATTCCCAACGAGGTCTCAGAAACGTACGTAGCATTGAGGGTCTAGGAAACCTTTCCAGGTGATACTGATAGGTGAAAATCTAGATTTCTACTGGTTTCACTACGGGTCGAGGCAATCTTGAGAGGAACAACGATTCATCGGAGGCGGGGGAGGCTCAATGCGATCGAGGATGGGTTAGGGTTGGAAGGTGCATACGAGACAACACTTGAACGGATAAGAGCTCAAGAAGGGGAGAAAGTAACACTTGCTATGGCCACATTGATGTGGATATGTTATTCGGAAAGGCCATTACTGGCAGATGAACTACGCCATGGGCTTGCTGTGGAGATTGGATCTGCACATTTCAATAGTGACAACATCCCTGCGACAGAGACATTGCTCACCTGCTGTCAGGGACTAGTGACGGTCGATAAAGAAGCTTCGACCTTCCGGTTGATCCACCACACACTCCGCGAGTACCTCTGCGCTCATCGGAACCTTTTCCCTCGGGCTGACTTGCTGATGGCGGAAACCTGCTTAACTTATCTAAATTCGGACAAGGCCCAGGCCCTTCCAGCTAAGCGGCAACCTGACCTCTCAAGCATGCCTTTCCTCAAATACAGTTCGAGATATTGGGGAACCCACGCGAAGAGAGAACTTTCAGAACGCGCGAGGTCGCTTGGGAGGGAGCTCTTGGACAGCTACGAGAGCCACGTAACCGCTAACACACTTTTTGAGCAAATAATGGATTGGGGAGATTCCCCGGAGCCCAATGCTTCTCCACTGTTCAGTGGACTGCACTGTGCATCATTCTTCGGGATCGTTGAGCTTATGACTGGTCTGTTAGGAATGGGCGATTGTGATGCCAACCAAAAGGATTCTACGGGTATGACGCCGCTGGCATGGGCGGCGAGAAGTGGAAATTGGGAGGCGGTGGACCTATTACTAGGGCGCGGGACCGTCGACCTCGACGGTTCAAACAGCTATGGCATGACACCACTTTGCTGGGCTGCGAGTGAAGGGCACGAGTTAGTGGTGAAGCAGCTTTTGGATCGAGGGGGCATCAACCCCGACAAGCCAAACAACGAGGGCTGGACACCACTTTGGTGGGCTGCGATTGCAGGACGCGAAATAGTAGTGAAACAACTTTTGGACCGAGAAGACATCAACCCTGACAAGCCAGATAACGAGGGCAGAACACCACTTTGGTGGGCTGCGGCTGCAGGACGCGAAATAGTAGTGAAACAACTTTTGGACCGAGAAGACGTCAACCCCGACAAGCCAGATAACGAGGGCAGAACACCACTTTGGTTGGGTGCGTGTAAAGGACACGAGTCAGTGGTGAGGCAACTGTTGGACCGAGGAGACGTCAACCCCGACAAGCCAGATAACCGTGGTATGACGCCCCTCAGCGAAGCTTCAGCTGGCGGGCATGAGCGAGTGGTGAAGCAACTTTTGGGCCGGGAAGCCGTCACCCCCG
>Ga0307509_10003823_pt1 | contig 22325 bp, 19 predicted proteins | sample 10_EM_MG_FD_202245 | JGI IMG/M metagenome (GOLD analysis project Ga0307509, IMG submission 202245) | Populus trichocarpa ectomycorrhiza microbial communities from riparian zone in the Pacific Northwest, United States - 10_EM | ecosystem: Host-associated > Plants > Roots > Unclassified | place... | reverse complement strand
TTTATGGAATTTGATTTGCAGGAAATGTAAACTATTAGATTTCGGTTGGCCGATCTGTGGAGCCGTGAGGACAATTTGGGGTGTATTTCTGAGCGAGATCTGAGCGAGAGCTCAGAAACGTAGAATCACCGTGGCTAGGGTGTCCTGGACGCCCTGGTCACGGCAGTAGACTAGTAATAATAGAATATCAAGATGCGGATGAGGTTCAAAGTCACGATACAAGGGGCACCAGCGCCTCGAAGCTATTGTGAATGGCACTCAGTAATACAAATGAATAGTGGAGCGATCGAGACGGCATCTGGAATATGTGTGCTATCATGACGCCGTCGAGAGTATGCATGTGAGCTATCACGACGTCGTCAAGACGGCGTCTGGAATATGTGTGCTATCACGACGCTGTCGAGAGTATGCAAGTGAGCCATCACGATGCCGTCGTGACGAACATGTGAGCTATTTGGAAGGCATTGGGAGCCTATAGCCAGTCATGGCAATTGATGCAGAGGGGGTTCAAATATCGCTGTGTAGCATCCGGAAGACTATCCGGATGCTAGAGTGGAGTTGGATTCCGCCATGACGAGGGAGGCACAGGAAGGAGATCGTCAGGATGCGGGAGAGCTTAGGGTCTAAGGGCATCTGGACGCATGGGCTTGGTGGTGGACGTCGTCGGGACGTCGTGGACGTCGTCGGGACGTCGTGGACGAAGGGGTAGATAGGGAATAGCGTCCGGACGTGACGTCCGGCCGACGTCACGTCCAGAGTCACGGTTAACGTTCTGAGCGTCCTGAGCGTCTGATGCACGGGACGCTCAGGACGCATATAATAATTTTTGCTGATGATAGTTTTATCAAGCACGACAATCTACCCTTCTTACTATCTGACGAGATAGTATCCTTCAATGGATCACTCAAGACAAGCAAGCCAGTTCCGTACTATCTGAAGAGATAGTACCTTCCTACCCTGTGGTACAAGAAAAGGAGATTCACTTACGCACGAGACAACTGTTGTTGCCTGTTGCATACCTGCTCAACAATAGAATTGTTACACCTGAGTCAACTGCGCAACATCCTTTAACCAATTATAAACCATAAAACAACTTGTGTGCTCAAATGAGTCACATGCGTAAAACCCTTTACTCATAATATGAGTCATGTGCAAAAGTCATTACATCATGTGACATCACAATCGTGAGTTATTAAACAATCAACCAATCATAATATAAAGATGACTCGCAAGTGCACAGTCATGTAAGATACTATAAGCCAAGTGATATCATAGCATGAAACCAATATACCTTATGACTAAAAAGTATTAGTCATGTAAAATCTGCCTTGCTTAGTCATGATTTGTGACAATTATTTATACTAATTATACAATCTTTTAATAACTAAATGGAGATAATAGATGAAAAAGAAATTGAATTGAAAACAATTCCAGAAGATCAGAGGTCAGGAGTAAGCAAAGTAGGCCGAAGGTGACTCATGATCTTTTGGGCAGTTGGTGAATTATGTGACAGTTTTTGCCTTGCTGGAATAGAGGTAATTCAGCCCTCATTCACCGCAGTTGGGCTTTCTCTACTCATCGCTAGTGGTCGCAACATTGAAATCTCACTCAAAGTAATTGACATGGGAAAGCTAGTTCAGGACTTGAGTGATTGAACTGTGAAAGGATTCGAGTAGACTATATTAGATGTAGATTCTCATAGTCAGGAATCACTACCTGGCGATGATGATAATACAGAATCTATTTCTTACGAGGCAGGACTACCAAGGCTTGAGCAACATGGAATAGCCGATACAGAATAATATAGCCATTTTCCTCTCTCTTTTTATTTTGCTTTCACTATCTTCTTATCTTTGTTTTTGTAATTTCATATCGCGTTCAACTTTATTGATATTTCATAAACCGCTCACAGTGTTGTACCATCCATGAGGTAATATTCCACCTTAAATTGATCCACCAGCATACCGCTCTCCTATCCAAACCCTTACAGTTTTGAAAATCCAGAATTATTAAAAGTAATAGGTAAACTAACATTATATTTTCTGCTCAATCCTTTCAATAGTCCAAGTTGTATTCTCTTAGAGTTTTATTCTCTTACTTTATTAATTAAACTCTATTCCTCTATATTTGTCTTAATATAACTAGTAGAGATTCAGAAGAGGGTTAAGCTAGAAATTAATTTTTCTAGTATTTTTGTTAACTTCTCTTCTACTCAGAACTAGTCTTATAACTAATATATAAGGCTAAAAACACTAAGAGGAATTATATAGTTGTTTATTTAGAATACTTTTACTCGAATAAGGTAATTGATTTGTCTGATAGTACATTACTTATTTTCTTGATAGAATTATTTCTTTATCCTAATAACCAAAATTAAATATTGTACCAGTATCATACATGAGCTACCAGTATATACCTTAAGAGAGTCCATTTCCAGGGGTAGGTTGTTAGGATTTAATTTATTGGGCATTTAATTGTAATTTCAGTCAAAACTCCCTGCTATAATGCTCCACTAAGCTCCAGCACAATTTGGTAAATATGAAGGACTCTGATCATATTTTTTCCTCTTTGGCCAATTGAATCAAAAAATCAACTATTGGATTATTCTATAAGTTTTCAATCAATAGCCCTCACTCCTGTACCTTATTTCTACTTTGCTTCCCTTCCAAGAACAATCTCTCATCGTTAGTGTTGATAGAACTCCTGTACCCCAGGGTCAAGCCCCAGCAACCAAGCTTACTTGTGAGCCCACAAACTTCCACCACCCAACACTTCCCTGAAGTACCACCCACCGCTACCACACCCACGACAACCACCTACCACTTCCACCTCTCACATTACAAACTACCTACCACTTCCTCCTCTCAAATTACAACCTTGCAATAAATCCACCACACCTTATCAATTTACCGTTAGCACGTTTGTGCAACCCGGGTAAGTCACTTAACTCTACTCTAATCTTGAGCCTCAAGCAACTGGTTTTAACTAGCGCGTTTCTTTTCTAACCTTTCAATTAGATCGATTCAGAAGCCGCTGATTGTTTCGCTACTGTATAGTCATTTCTGGAACAGACTCGAAAGGTCAGTCCGGTACGGCGGAATTTTTCCTACCTCCCGCACCTACTGTAAAGGATCTGGAGCTAGCTTTTTATTAACCTTACAGCAGACTGTTTGAGTGAATCCGTTTTTTCTCGAAAAAAAACCCCTCCTTCCAAAAGAGAAGGCACAATCTTGATCACTTTCACACACGGTCACACTTAAGTGCTTTGAGTTTTTTCTCTTAGTGGATACTCAACATTTGGTAACTATTCCGCCCAGCATTGGCCGCTTCGCGAGTGATTTTCCATGAGCTAACACCTTATTCTTCTTCGCACTTAACTTAGACCTGGGTAATCAATAAGCAAGTACCTACCAGAAGGCTTGGTATTAATTACTACTCTCCGGAATCGAACAAACAACCATCTCCACACTCTCAACACCATCTCTCCTGATCTTTTACTCCACACAATGCACTTCCTCAAGCTTCCCAACGAGCTGATTCTCAAAATCTCTCGCAACCATTCCCCACCCGATGTCAATGCTCTCTTGAGGGCTAATCGCCGACTCTCATCCCTCCTCCAACATACCTTAATCGATAGCATCTTTCGTTGCCGCTCTGGAATATATGGGAAGCGTGCCCTCTATGCTCTTGCTCGGGCTGGAGATATCAAGTCTGTCTGTAATCTCGTGGATAGGGGTGTCTCAAGACTCGATGGAAATGCGTGCCTGCTAAATCACGCTGTTCTTACCCAGAGTACAAAGGTAGTTTCTACGCTGATAATATGTGGTGTGTGTGCTGTCACACAGGACATTGAAGACCGCACCCCATTGGCGCTAGCTGCCATGATTGGCAATAGATCTATGGTGGAGGCCCTCCTCGCAGCAGTCACCCCCAATACTTTTCAGGTTAATCCACGTGACCGCGCATACGAAACACCGTTACACCTCGCTGCGAAATCAGGCCATAGCGGTGTTGTTAAGGTGTTATTGCAAAACGAGATGACTCTCGTTAACCCAGGGAACCATGATGAAGTCACCCCCTTGAACATGGCAGCCAAGAATAACCACGAGATGGTGCTCCGAATTCTCCTTTCTGATACAAGAACCCATGTTAACTCCCCCGACGTCAACGGACGCATGGCACTCCATGAAGCTGCCGACAACGGCCACGCAAACATTGCTCTAACGCTCCTGGACGATAAGAGAATTAATCCCAATCCAAGAGATAGAGATGGAGAGACCCCGATGCACCTCGCGGCGCGATTCGAGCAACTTGAAATAGTCGAAGTGTTTCTTTCAGACGGGAGAGTCGACCCTAACATCCGAGACCGCCGCTTGCGGACTCCGCTTTACATCGCGGCAGACAATGGTTACCCATCTATTGCTAAGGTCCTCCTCGAGCTCCGCTTGACAGATCCTAACATTGCCGACTACGAGTATAAAACTCCATTGCATAAGGCGGCAGAGCACGGAATCGAATCAGTTGCGCAAATTCTCTGTAACAACGCCGAGACGGATCTCGAACTGAGGGACAGGAGGGGGCGCACCCCTTTAGACACTGCATCTCGTAAGCGCCACGAGAGTGTTGTGCAGATTCTGAGTGAGTGTGCGACAAAACGCGCAGAGAGTACTGCCGCTGCTCAGGCGAGCTCACCTACCGCGAATCTGACACCCACACCTACTGCGAATCCGACACACCAACTTACTGCGAATCCGACACCCTCCCCTACTGCGAATCCGACACCCTCACCTACCGCGAATCCGACACCCTTACTTACTGCGAATCCGATACCCCAACTTACTGCGAATCCGACACCCTCCCCTCCTGCGAATCCGACACCCTCACCTACTGCGAATCCGACACCCTTACTTACTGCGAATCCGATACCCGCCTATGAGAGAATAGTAATTCAGCCATTTAACCCTCCTATGATCCCACATCCAAACAACGATGAAAATCTTTAAAAAGAACCCTCTCCCCTTTTATATGGGACGGTTTAGTACTGGCTGTAAGTCTCCTCTCTGTCTGCCCGCTTTGTTTGAATTACCACATCATTGTCCGAAAATGTTTTTTTCTTTGTCTTTTTTTCGTTTCACTTTAAGTACTCCAGGGAGTGCTCTTAGAGCGTTCATCATGTTAGCCTCTGCAGGCAAAGGTGGCAGGGGCGACGTGATGGATAGCTTTTTCTTTGTTTTTGTTTTTTCCTTTCACTTTAAGTACTCCAGGGAGTGCTCTTAAAGCGTTGATCAGGTTCGCCCCCGCAGGCAAATGTGGCAGGGGCGATCTGATGATGTACAGTTTTTTCTTTGTCTTTTTTCGTTTCTCTTTGTTGATCATGTTAGCCCCCGCAGGCAAAGGTGGCAGGGGTGATCTGATGATGTATAGTTTTTTCTTTGTCTCCTCTCTTGTTTCGCTTCATTGATCATGTTAGCCCCCGCAGGCAAAGGTGGCAGGGGCGACCTGATGATGTATAGTTTTTTCTTTGTCTCCTCTCTTGTTTCGCTTCATTGATCATGTTAGCCCCCGCAGGCAAAGGTGGCAGGGGCGATCTAATGATGTATAGTTTTTTGTTTGTCTTTTTTTTGTTTCGCTTTATGTGCTTCAGGGAGTGCTCTTAATGCGTTGATCATGTTAGCCCCCGCAGGCAAAGGTGGCAGGGGCGATCTGATGTATAGTTTTTTCTTTGTCTTCTTTTGTTTCTCTTTGTTGATCATGTTAGCCCCCGCAGGCAAAGGTAGCAGGGGCGACGTGATGGATAGCTTTTCTTTGTCTTTTTTTGTTTCGCTTCATTGATCATGTTAGCCCCCGCAGGCAAAGGTGGCAGGGGTGATCTGATGATGTATAGTTTTTTCTTTGTCATTTTTTGTTTCGCTTCATTGCTCATGTTAGCCCCCGCAGGCAAAGGTGGCAGGGGTGACCTGATGATGTATAGTTTTTTCTTTGTATTTTTTTTTGTTTCGCTTCATTGATCATGTTAGCCCCCGCAGGCAAAGGTGGCAGGGGCGACCTGATGATGGATAGACATCCGGTTGAGAGTCAGTTGAGCTTTAAGTTACTCTGTTGCCGTTTATCATAGCTACTATTTGTACCCTACTATTTATACAGCACCCCTGATGAAATTACCTTTTTTGTACCAATTTTTCGCCCATTTGGTGAGTGATCGGTGTGGTGATCGAGAGCCTAGAATGCCAATGATCGAGAGTTCGCTTTCTGAGTTTCCTCGTATTCTCTACGTAGCTGGGATAACTAGCCACGAGATGCCGACGGAGGCAATGATCAACAATGATCGGTATGTAAAAGAATTAATTTTAAAACAGACCGCATCTAAAGTTACTCCCGACTTCCGTCCTCTCACCACTCTACTCGAGTAGGCTGCTAATGACTACAGACCAATTTCCAGTACGCCCTCTTCCTTCCAAAGAATACATACCTCCGTCAGCCGATATTTTGCCGAGGTTTCACCATATACAGTACATACCCCGCTCACAAAATTATTCTTGGCAAAGACGGGTGTGTATGAAATATTACTCGCGGTAGGGGTTGAAGTATTGGAACAAACCAGGGTCAAGACGGCCAATGCAAAATTTCCTTCATTCAGATCGCCGGGTACCTAAGAAAGATACTAACCGCTCTTTTTTCTGTTCCTCGCACAGGCATTTACCCCACCTGTTTGTTCCAATACTTTACCCCTACCGCGAGTATGATACCATACACCTCCTCACTCCACACAATGTACCCTAACCCTGAGTTTTTCCAATTGCTTAGCCGTGGGCACAAGCCACACGCGTCCATCCTACTACTATATAGTGGGATAATCCCCCGCCGGTCACAAGTAGGCACCATGAAAATTCACCAAAAGCAAGGATAGGAAACTCCTCCAGCCGAAGCCTTTTCTCTCTTTCTCTCTTTCTTTCTTTCTCCACGCCAGCCTCCCGGGATTCATGGGACTTTGTGTGTAACCCGTGGAATCTGGGGGGAAGATTGTACCACATGGGAAAAGGTGAGTTGCACATTGGCTTTTACTGGCCACCACGCACTGGCAAGACAGGGGGGGAAAGAACTGGAATTATATGTTTGGGTTGGGTTGGGTAACTGAGTTTTTGATTGCCGGAGAGTTTGTGGGTACATGTGGGAAGGAAGAGGAAGAGGTGGGAGGTGTTCTGGTTGTTGAATGGGAAGGTTTCTGGTATGGCCCTTAGGTTTGGTGAGTGCTCTCTATATTCCGTTCTGTTGTTTGGAAGTTTGATTGTGTTTTGTGAGAGGGGCATTTAGGAGGGGGAATAAGGAGAAGAAGAAAGAAAGGATTAGCCCAAACTGGTACCAAGGTGAGAAACTGATTGAAGATCAGGACATGAAATAAAGCTACAGACCACTACTACAGACCGCGGCTGTGCCAGATGCACGGTAGGTAATTGCCTATAATAGTGATACGGAGGTAGAAGAGAGCAGAAGCACATTGAGGCTAACACTTGAAGCACATATAGGCTGAACAGTGTAATACCCATTCGATTCAATAAACCCCGAGAAGAGGCAGATCAGCATAGTTTCAAGTCATGGTACTCAGAGGGGGCGCAGTCGTTAAAAACTAGAAAACTATTTCCGCCGATCCCATATGCATAATTCTCGGTAGAGGAAGGTTATATTTTCCGGTTTTCGCTACACCACCCAACATACCAACAGCATTGGGTGAAAAAAGGTAAAAATAGGGATAAAAGTTCCACTGGTACCCTCACTTGGGTTGTGTCCGGAGAGTCGAACCTATTACTGGGTGCGCCGAATGGAAAACGCCTATGGAAATGGCTAACGTCGAGAGCAGGAATCAGCCCATTTTAAGTATTGAACTCCATCTCCACTTTGCTATATTTTAAGTTTTTTGGCAAGTTCGAGAGCATTGATCGAATCTCATTTTCACTTTTATTGATCCCCCCCCCTCCCGTTACCCCGCCCTGGCTCTTATTTTATCTTCTGTTCTGACTGGCTTCCGGTTCTCTTCTCACCTCAGACTCTTTCCCTTTTTCTTCCTTCTTTTTTAGCAGCCTTATAGCACACATCAGCCTGCTCCGATAGTTTACCAGACCACCATCCGGCGTGGTCCGATATCCCTCGAGCTACCCGAAGCACTAAAACCCATTACCACACAGTCCTGGCTATCTCCTCAAGAACCAAGCTTCTCCCCTAAAATGGGAAGTAATAGGGAAAAAAATCCAAGAACCACAAATAAGAACACTATGTAGCGCAAGAGTCGTAAATAGTAAGCTCAACATTGACAGAATCCAGAACAGTTCAGACTCCCGAATCGCCCAGCCGAGTCCAAATTGTCCGGACTACATTCCCCACAGGTTTTTTCCAAATCAGCTGATATCGCAAGAGGAGAAACTGCTTCCCTAATTCGATGCGGACTTCCCCCCACGGGGCGCAAGTTGGATGCGAGAAAGGGGCAGAAGTATCAAAAGAGAAGCCAAAAAATATCTAATCAATTCCCTTAGTATACCATCCCCCCTTCTTCACCAGCGACAAAAGCTCGAACGATCCAACCATTGATCTTTCCCTTCCCCCCCCTCCAGATTACCCTCCAACAACTCTAACCTTCCTCCCTTCCCCCAAAAAAAGCTAAAAAAAAGCCGCTGCGCACCCCCTCTCGTCCTCGCTCAATCACACCTTGCCCGAGAAGGTAACTCCCAACACGATGGTACCCACAGCTCACGGCTCAGCTAACAAACCCAAGTCCAGCTCGCAACATATATACCAATCCCGAGGTACCCCCACCCCCTAGTTCCTTTAAGTTTCTTTTCCTACCAAACCCAACCGTCCACCGTACACTCGGGGGGGGAGGGGGACACCCATTCCTCGGCTTCGCTATGTGGTCCTCCCCACCTACGGATAAAAGTTACCCATGGCGTTATATCCCCATTGACGCCCGCTTCGTTGCTACGGTTCAATACATTCGCAGGCAGTGGATAGATATGATCTTGTATTATAGGTCGGGATAATCCGTCGAGTGATATTCCATGACTTGTTCAACCCGCCTTCCCCAGCGTGGGATCACTACGAAAGCGAAATGGGTAAAATATCCATAATCTCGTTGTTTATCGACTACGCTAACTGGATAAAAAAGGAAAAGAAAAGAAAACACCTCCTATATCCATATCCATACCTTGCCCACACATGCCCATACCAATACCCCCCGGACCGCGACTGCTCCAAGATGACCAAACCCTTTTCCATACCGACCAGAACATTGCGGGGAACCCATAAAAAACCCCCACCAAATGAAATCAAAATGAAAAGAGAAAAGAGGCAAAGATGAAAATAAAAATTCCACTCCATCCATCCCCCTATTCCGGGCTTTCCCTGTCACTGCCAGCAAAGCAAATCACTCATTCACCAGCCTTTGGCTTCTTCCGGACAAGGTTTGTTGGGAGTACATTAACGACCGGCTTCTCCTTCGCTTCCTCCTGCGGCTTCGGTTTCTTGCGAAGGAGGCTCGCAGGGAGAACGACTATGCCATTCTGCTTCTGTTCCTCGGTCACGCCTGGTAATTTCTCCTCCACAGCTTTTGACTTCCTCCTTACCAGTCCGGGGTCGAGAGCGTTTACACCGTTGCCTGGAGTGGTGTTTTTCCTCCTGACCAATCCCGCGGAAAGTATATTCACTGCCGCTTCCCCAGAACCAGCCCCATCCCCATCCCCCTGCTTGTTCTGTACCACCTTTACCAGCCCGACAACATTGACCCCCCAATCCCCCTTCTCCGAGACGCCAGGCTGCACGCTCTCAATCCACTTTCTACTCCCCCTCTTTGCGCTCTCTATATCCCCGAAATCAGAGTGATTTAGTAAGCTGTCGATCGTCCTAATATACGCTTTTTCATCGAGGGTTAGGAGCGGGGGGATAAGTGGTGTGGCGGTAGAAGTGGATGAAAAGCTTAACGCTCGCAGCTTCTTTTTTGAAGGCTGGAAGGAGGTGGTAGAGGAGGAGCGGCGTTTCCGTGGGGAGGTGGCTGGGGAGGGAGGTGTTGGCGCTTCCACTGGCGAGGCCAGGGAGGTGGCGGTGATTGAGTCAAGGGGGCCAACACTCTCTATTGGGGATATCTCCTGACTGTTGCTGGCAGTAGTGGCCGCGTCGAGGATGCCCTCTGAGAAGACCAGGTCGGTGGCGGAGGTCGGTGAGAGCACAACTTCATCTTCTGGAATACTTTCCCCGCCCAGACTAGCAGTAGTCATCTTTCGCTCCCTCTTGACCCCTTCAACAACAATCCATAAGAATCCAACACACCGGCCAAGCGAGCACTCCTGTCGAAAACTCATCAATTCCCAGAATTGATCTATAGTTTTAATATCTCTCCAGGCCGCCGCGCGCTCCTTAACCTTCCCGCCTCCACCAGCGCCAGCATCCTTAGACCCAGCCACACCATTCAACTCGTCCAAATACCTTGCCTTGGGATCGTCCAGGAAGTGCGGTATTACCTCTCGGACGGAAACATCATTGTCAAGATCTAGCTTGAACGGATGTCCGTTGGTCCACTTCGCCCCGCCTTCGGCGACACTAGGGATCATAAACCGAGTCTGTCCAGCATCAAATCCGGGAACGAGTAAGTAGCCCTTTCCGCCGCTCGACGCATATTCCTGCAACACAGGATCAAGAACCTTCCCCCACCAAGCAATCAACCCTCGGTCCGTCAGAACATGCTTCTTATCATTCTCTCCGGAATTCGGAAACAAGTACTGCGGCTGGCTCCTCGCAAAGAGGGATATCGTAGCCGTCAAGTGCGGATCCGCCCTCCTTGAAGTGTCAAAAAGGTATTTAATGAAGGCTGTTGAAATGGTGCGCAACGTAGACTTTCGTTCTCCCGACTCGGGAGTGAACGAGGAGGCGTTCGAAGGGAGATAGCCGCTGCTGTCGGCTTTTGAGACGAAGAAGGTGCGGGAGTGTTGCCTGGGGACGGTATAGATCAGGACTTCTATTGCGAAAACCAGGACGCTTTCGTGTGACAGCACAAGGAAGTGTGATTCGAGCGTGGTCCGGTGTGGATCTTGGTTTGGCGGTGAGCTAAAGAGGGGGAAGTGTCGTGAAGGCGGGGTAGAGATGTGGTAGAGCTTTAGGGAGAGGGTGGAGGGAAGGAGGGAAGAAAGGAGGGAGGCAAGTGGGTCGTCCGCGGAATTGCCAGGGGGAGGGGGAGATTTTTTGGGCATGGTGGAGGCTTCGGCTGATACCGGTTGGGGAGCGATTGGCGAAAACATTATGGTAGTGTTAGCGGCGACCCTTCCAGTATGGTAGTAGCGTGGAGGTGGTGTTGACGTTGAGAAAGTTTGTTGCTAAAATGGTCAAAATGGTTATCAGCCTGGTTTGGGACACGAGACCACGAGACGCGGAGCTTGACGCGTTAAGTGGATGACTAAGCTCCTTCGCTGAGTTCACCGATTATCACCCTCAGATCACTCGGAGGCAATTGTTGGAACAATGGCTTCAATGTGACGAAAGTATTTCTACCAGTGGCGGGCAATAGTGCCAGTGGAACTTAGACACTAGTTGGCCCTGTATATAGATACCTCTTGTGGGTATAAATACTGTGCACCGGTACTCAAGCATCAATGTACAATAGACATCGGTCAATTCTTGCTCTTCCTCTACAAACTAGATCATTCTTTCAGTGGACCCATTCTTACTTTCGCTTCGCTCTCTTTCTCGCTCACCCAAATTCCGACAGCAATCTTGGAATCTTAACCTAAAGAGAGCTCGATAGGGGGTCCCAAATAGAAAGGGAAATCTGGGTGGGACATAGGTTATCTCTGGCCACGGTGTAGTCATAATGAAAGTAGAATTGTTTATGAATTCCCTTCCAGCTTGAATAAATAGGCAAGGAGTATTAGGCTTTATGATATTGGAGCAACGACCTTACTATAGTGGATGCTACAGCGAACAACGGTATCCCAGAACAACCCTTCAAGATAATTCAATTGTCCCCGCAATGGTCGATGTGAACTTCCGCCTTTCCTTCATGCTACCCATGAGGGAAGATGTGAAGACTAAATTTTGTGAGGGGGGCTATTGACAACTGCCGTATGCCTTCAGTGAGTGGTGTTGTGAGAAAAGGGTAATGTACGCTAGTCGGGGGATGCATTTCCTGCTGCAGACAATTGAGGATCGGGAACCATCGCCTGTTTGAGTGAGTTTTTCCTGTGCCGGTTAGGCTTTTGATGGCATTTATTAGTTTTCCTCTGACTTCCCATGCTTTTTAGCCACTATTGACTCGAGATCGGTGGGGAGTCAAGGCAGCGCTCAGGTTCTTTTACAATGAGCGACACTATGGTATCCAACCGGACACAATAGCACCGGCAAGGCTCCTCCGGCGACTACACCCCCGAACCCGCCATAGATGATTGTAGAGGTAATTAGAGGAAATTTTAATTATGTTCTAAGATTACAATAATATAGCCCTAGCGCTCCCTATAATCTATGAGAACCCCATCTATCCCATCTATAATCCCATGCGGAGCAAAAGATCCAAAAATCCAAACAAAGCTAACAACACCGACCCGATCTATCGTTTCTCCCAATCCCCACTAACAAAACGTAAAATTCTCGGGCGCAACCACCTCCTTCAACAGCCCTCCCGCCGCCGCACTAGCACTACTACCCAATACCCCCCAAACAGCAACTCTGTCCAAACCAACCCCAACTCCCTCAACAGCAGCCAACAACCCTGCACCCCCAACTGCGCTCCCGCCCGCGGCTCTAGCACCCCTACGCAGCGCCAGTGTTCCTCCAGTCAGGAATCCCGATAATACTAAGATTCCGTCAGCAACTTATGATTCCTACTGAGGGTAGGAGGAGGAGGAGGAGGAGGAGGAGGAGGAGGAAGGCAAGTGACCGGCATTGACGGGATCCTCCGTCTTTCTAACCCCCTTCAGCCCGCATTCAAACGCAGAATAAACACCACCCCAGACACCGAAATTTCCGCCGGAAATTGGCGCGCGGGCTCTGATTGTTTGGAGGACGGAGATGGGACTGTTACCCTATCGCGTCGTTAGCAACGGCGTTGTGGGAGGGCAGTAAGATGGCAGTCAACATTTCGGAGAGCTCGAGCACCGTGCCAGATGCTGCCACCGATAGCCTAGCGCAGGTTGTCGTTCAATTAGCTGGCCATCATGCGAGAAGCGACAGGAGGGGGAAGGGGAGGAGAGGGAGAGAGGGGGGGGGGGGGTAACAAACACCCATACAAAAAGCTCCTCCAAAGTCCTTCACTATGACGGCCACGTTGGCTCCCCATGGTTTGCTGGTGCTGGTACTCGTTTTTGACATTTATTGCTATCGGCGCATGAATGAAGGTTTGAGTCTCGTATTTTAAACTACTTAACCTCTCTCGTTTTGTCGGATACGATACCTGCGGAGGCGGCGACTGGAACGGAACGGGCAGCTTATATACATCTGTCTGGCTCATTCCTCAAGGAGGACAATTTTTTTCCCCTTCATTAATTTTCAGGGGTGAATGGGCTCATTATTGCTCCCTTTTTCTTTTTTCTTCTTCTTTTCTTTTCTTTTGTTGAGCCGCAGCAGAATGGCGTGGGATGAGGTCTTGGCCGCCTGGGAGTCGTGGTGGGCCCTCGCATGGTGGGAAAGGGGTAGGGCCATACCGGTAGGAGATTGCCATACGATAATGCTTGTCTAGCAGCTGGTTTTTGGGTTCTTGGATTGGCTGGGGTGGGTTATTATTGGGCCACATCTGGGCCTTGTGTGGCAAGGCTAGGCGGTGAAAGGATCTGAAGAACCGTTATCGTAGAATTCCATAAATAAGCCACACCTTGGAATAATGATGAACCTAAACACTGTTTTGCTTTTTGACATCGAACCAACTTTAGGTGACCGTATCTACGGTACCGGTAATGCTGGCATTCATTCGTTCGTTTGCGAATTTCCTAGCACTTTAGTTCCGGTACGTATTTTGTCTTCAGGTTCGGAGGGGCTACTGTAATTCATCTTTCCTTTACTAGCACTGTACAATCTCATGAAAGTTGGAATGGGACTAGTAAGCACAAGTATCCACGAAAATTTCTATCCAGTGACACCAAGCCAGTGATAGTACATGACCAAATACAACCGTTTTCGATACCGGCACTGATACTCATCCATCTCATTGATCATATTTCCTTTCCACATTGTCCACTGGATAGAACGCACTCTCTTGGCGATCTACTTCCTGGAGGAGGTTCTCAACCTCACTTTTTCCAATTTCCGATTGTTACGGCTGGTATTATAAACCATAATCTAAAGATTGTTATCCGAGCTTCTGTCAAGCGGAAGTGACATTCTGCAACTCTGAATATTTTGGGAATCATATGGGGCTTTTCAGCACACGGCTAGTAACTTAGTTTGTAAGTTACTTTAGTCATAGGTAACATATTATATAAAGTATTACAGTCATATTCCACTAACCTGTAAGAAGTCTCCAAGTCCTCTATAATATTATTATTATTATAATATTATCATCGACTGGTGGAAGGATATACCAATACACTGAAAGTTCCTGCAACACAATATATAAGTCCCACCACAAACCTCAGCCAATGCAACAGCAAATATTTGCCAATTCCGTCCGACATCCTGAGAATCACAAGTGGCTAAAAAGAAAAACCAACCGACCGACCGACCGACCGACATTGTTGTTTATTAAGATCAGAATAAGTTTCTCTGAAGACCAGCTTACTTGTCAGAAAACGCCAGGCGGGTCTTACAACACCCTCCCCGTCCCCAACACCTCGCAGGCCTCCTATAAAACAAAACTCCTTTTCCACCCCCGCCGTTAATCTGTGTTCTCTGAGCCCACTTTGGATTGGTTCTCTAATTGCTAGCATAGATATATAGTCAGAGCGTGATGAGCTCGCTCGCTGTGATAAACCATCTAGTTTTGACACCGGGTTTGGCCTCTTTCCTTTTTCTCACGTTTTTTCGGCCACTTGCAGTATCATACCTTCCGTAAGTGTAGGCATGATGGAGAGGTGGATTCTGCTCGTTGGCACTCTGCCTTACGGTACTACAGTGGGGGACGGTAATAGTGCAACACCGTGGCAGAGCACCCCTTTGAAAAAGATCAATTATCACCCCATTATGATATCCTATCTCTGGGTTTTCGTTTATTGGGCCAAAATTGCTTATGGTTATTAGTGCGGGTTACCATTGACCCCGTACCAGCGTTGAATTTGAAGGCATAAGGTTCGAATGTTGATCTCCCTGGATAGTTGTTCTACATTTTACAGGGGATGCGGAGGGAGGGTCAGGCCATTTTTGTCTACCTAGGGATAGGTATGGTATTATCAATATCATATCAGTGCCGATGCGGTGCTGATACTTTACTAGTATCATACATGTGTGGGTACTTGGTTGGTGAGAATACTGATGGTACCGTACCTAAACCCACGATATCCATATCACATCAATAACCTACAGTAGAAACCTCATCATAACAATAAGGCAGACAAGAAAGAAAGAAAAAAAAGGGAAAAAGAAAACCCCCCTCCGCTTCCGCCCCAGCTTTGAGTTTGGTTTTTTCATAATAATACACACTAGAATATATATACTAGCAAGCTAAACTCAGGGATAAACACTGGCAAGGGTAAAAAAGAGCAAAAAAGCAAAACCCATACTCCAAATCCCGCCCCACCTTCCGATCGCGCAATGATGAATAAGGAAAGAAAAGAAACGGCGAAGGAAATAAAAAAATACACTACTCGTGACGAGAGCATCCCCCTTCCCTTTATACTATCCCGTCAATCTACTCCCTCCTCAGCGCAAGAATCAACTGTCCCATCTTCTCATCACAACTCTTCTTCTCCGCCTTCAGCTTCAAATCTAACTCCTTCGCCTCCGTCACCAGCTCTTCAATCCTGCTTTTATTCCTCTCACACTCTTTAGCCAACTTCTTCGCCGCAGCTTTATACCTTCTAATCTTCTCCTCACCCTCACACGCTGCCCTTCCCCTGCGCTCAAGAATCTCACGGAGCATAGCCACTTTATCACCGCCAACCTGAGATAGTATCTCTGCGTCATAAATTTCCGACAGGAGGTCTTCAAACGCGGCGGCTTGGCGGTGGGATTGTAAGTCTTGAGCTTGTCGCGAGGCATTCCATTTCGCTTCTTTCTCGGCTGTGTCGTGGAGGAGTTGGGCAAAGCGGACGCGAGAGGCTTTAGACTCCTGGGCGGCTTTGTCGAGGTCATTCCTCAGGGATTCCTTTTCTTTGGTGAGTTTGCGGGTGGCGAGTTCAGTGGCGGAAAGGGTCTGCTGGAGGTGAGTTATTGTAGAGGTTGAGGTTTGGTGCTGGTCGTTTGCAAAGCGGAGTTTTTCTTCTAGCGATTGCAGCTGGAGAGAGAGGGCCTCGAAGTCTTCGTTTGCTTTTTCGTTGCTGGAAGCCTCCAGGTCAGCGAGTTTGGACTCCAAGAGACGGATTTCTTTTTCTAAGGTTGGTATTCGTTTGACGCGGGTTTCAAGATCTTCTTTGGACTTTTCTAGGAGAGTGCTGGTTTCTTCTAGCTCTGCGATTTGCTGCCGGAAGGACAGTGTTTCGGTCTCGATCGCGCCAACGTGCTCGTTTTCCTCGGCAAGTTGGCGACGGAGGCCTAGGATTTCTTCTTCAAAGGACTGAGCTCGCCTTTCTTCTTCGGAGTGCTGGGTTTTGAGGATTTCGTTGAGACGCTTGGTGTCATTGACCAATCGCTGGAGGGATGATTTGTCGCCTTCTAGAGCCTTAACTCGGCCTTCGAGGTCGCGGTTCTTCTTGCTTAGTTCACCCCTCTCTAAAGTTAATTGCCTGATGCGCGTTTCCATCTCTATGAGTTTCGCTTTGAGTGCCTCGAGCTCTTCGGAATGCTTCTTGGCTTTCTCTTCTGCTTCTGCGACGGTACGTTTGATGGCTTCTTTTTCGCCTTCTAGGACTCCAACTTTACCCTTCATTTGTTCCCCGCGTCTACCCATCTCGTCGTTGGTTTGCATTAGTTCTTTGACACGTCCTTCGCTCTCGATCAGCAGTCGTTTCAGCAATACATATTCGGTCCTCAATTGCCTGATCCCGAATGCTGCGAGGGTGGCTTTGTCGAGTGGCTCATCCAAACCAGCTTCCTCAGCAACACGTCTAAGACTCATTTCTGCCTCCTCGGCGGCCTCGTCAAAGTCTTCTCTTTCACCGCCTCCGTGCAGTTCAGTGATAATCTGATCAAGACCGTCGTCGTAATATTGACTGATCTCTCGAGACTTTTCTTCAAGCCATTCATCGGCTTCTTCCTCCTCCATCATTCTGGACGAACCATGATCAACGGGCATGAGGTTCACCATCTCGTCGAGTTCTGCTTGTAGGTGCTTTACCAATGCGATTTGTTCCTCCAGGAGATTCTTATATTTCGCTTCTCGCGCCTCCGATTCCGTGCGGTAGGACTCTTCAGCGTTTTTTAGTCTGCCTTGAAGCTGGATTATAACATTGCGAAACTGCTGATCGCCTCCCACCCCTTCCGCTTGCTGTAGATTGTGAGCGTTCATTTCCAGAGCTTGCCTAAGATGGGCTACGGTGCGATCCTTTTCTTCTGCCTCCTGCTGGTGCTGCTTGTATCTCTCTTCATAGTACTTGATACGTCCCTCCAGACCCATTGAAGCCTGTTTATGTTTCAGAACCTCTTCTTTATGCTCGGTATTCATCCTGTCAACCATAGTAGAATGACTCTCGGCTTGGGTCTCATGCTCTTCCATATTTTTCCGGACTTCTTTTTCAAGTCTGCTGGTGTAACCTTCCAAATTTTGAACGCTTTGGCGGGCTTCTGTGTGTTTCTTTTTCCAGTGGGAAACAAGTGCTTCTTGTTCTTGTCTGGCCAGTCGATGTTCTTGTTCTTGCTTGCTTAGAAGTTTAATTATACCTTCAAGTTGGGTAATTTTCGCATCTGGTTTAGTCTCTGGGGGTAGGGTTTGCCCCGGGGCGCTACCTTGCCCTACTGCAGACATGCTCATGTTTTCTGATTGACCCTCGGGCTGCTCGGAATTGATGTTACTATTTTGAAGAAGCTTTAACAGCTCATCGTTGAGTGCCTCGGCTTGTGACATCCTTGAAAACGGTGCCCGGCTAGGCTGGCTGGAATCACCTTCATGGCTCATATCTTTGGTGTCCTCCCCCACGGAGTTTGGAATATCAACTTGGTACAAGTCATCGCCAAAGTTCAGACTTCGGGTCTCGGGGTTAGTTTCAGCCGTCTCCGGGACATCAGCTTCTGGTCGGAAGCTTAGATCTTCTGAGAACCCGGACCATAGACGTCCACGGTTTCCATCATCATCACTAGGGCACAGTCAGCTCATATCTTAATAAACGGAAGCTACTAATGCGGGAGGCTTACTCAAATGAATCACTCATCTCGTCGTCTCCTCCTTCCTTTTGGCCTCGAGAAGGTGACCTACGGTTTATGGTGGAAAAGGTCGACTGTGCAGCACTTGGGCTTAGTGGCAGGGGAAGTCCCCCACTATAATCGGTAAGCATTCATGGGCATTGGATCTTTAGACAAAAAAGGACACATACCAGGTTTCCTCAGGAACATTTCCCCCAAGCCTCCCTGGATCAAATAAGCGCTTTTCTCGGGCATTTCCTTTTGCAGAATCTACCGGAACACTCCTACTCCTAGCTCTCCCTTTGCTATCCTTCACGACAACGCCATCAACAACATGGGGTGAGGGTGTAAGAATCGCTGTATTTGGTGGAGGTTCATCGCCATTGCTCCTGGAAGACTTATCGATTGGCAATATAGGGGAAAATTCTAATGAGGCATCAGAAGAGTCCCAATTGGATAACCTCAATGGTTCTGTAGGAAAATCGAACCCGCTACCCAATGATGAAAACCTTGGGCTGTGGGCGAGCACTTCGGTTGCGGATATGGATTTCGGAGATGCTGAAGGAGGGGTATTCATAGAGACCCGACGAACATTGCCGCTCTGCTTAAGTTTTGTGACGTAGTCGGGCTCGTACTTGTTCCTAGGAGTGGAGGTAGCAATGAGGGCCGCCGAATAAATTTTTGATTGTGAAAAGTCTGCTTGAAAACTAGAGATATTCCTTGCAGTTGTCTCGGGGAATGGGTCGTCACCACCGGCCTGGTAAAACTCGGCGGGCCCAAGCGATGGTGAAGATGAGCGAGATAACCGGATTGATGGTGCTTCAGGATCGCTGTCTTGTATCACTGCTTTCCCCGAACTGGGGCTTGAGTCTCTGGAGGGACCTAGCTGCTCGGATGTTTTAGTATCGGCGACTGGCGGAGCGGATCTTGGTATAGTGCTTGGACCAGGATTGGCAGATTCGCTGCGGGGCGGCTCTAATGAATTTTCTTTTTGGGCAGGGAGTCCAAGGGAAGATTGGCCAGAGGCGGATTGCGTGGTAGAGTTGCTTGAACCCGCTTTCACTGCGGACGGGATTGCTGTCAGGGGGTTTAACAGTGAGACGGGGCCTGGCGCATCCTCAGATATATGACCGCCCGGAGATTGGGCTGTATCCTTGCCGGACTTAGTGGGCCTGGTTAATGCTGATCTGTTGCTTCTGGAATGAAGCCCATCATCTCCAGGATTAATACGTTCTGTTCCCGTCAATCGTGTATCACTTCCTGTATCACTCCCTGTTGAACCTGATTTTTCGAAATGTTCCGTTTTTTCGCTCTCGGTTGAAGTGCTGGGACGAGGATTATCAAGTCTCGTCTTCTCATCTGATCCTATTGTGAGGCTTTCATGTGATATGTTTGAGAACCTTGGGGAAACGGGGGTTGAAGGTGGTTCCTCGGGTGTTGACGATACTAGGCTCAAGTCGTGCTCTGCACTCTCGTGCACCACCTCTCCTGGGAGTCGTAACGGCTTGAGAAGAGCTTTACGGGCAAATGGTGAATTCTTAGAAAACTCCTCGCCTAAGATCTCAATCTCATCGCTAGTAAATTCAATGTCCTTTCCACTAACAAATGAGGCCTCATCTCCCCCGGCAAACCCGGACTCTCCAAGCATATCGGTTTGTAAGCCAGGGATCCAACCCGCGCGAGTTGAACACTCGTCCTGCCCATGGGGGCTGCCGTCGATAGAATCATCGCAACATTCGTCCGAATTGAGCCACTGCTGATACCCTAGGCGTTGAGATGTGTTTGGGGTGCCCAGCTCGGAAGATGGGGGTGCTGGCGGTGAAGCGGTTATCTTTTCTGGGCTACCCCGAGCTCTCCGTGGGCTAGTTCGTCTGGAGGAGCCGGTTACAGGCATCGGTATTAATGATTTTGAATCTGCGCTCGCATCACGGATTTTAGAGATTACAGTGGAATCGTCTCCATTGGAAACGCTAGAGCCACTTTCTGATGAATGTGTGCTCTGCGGGAGGTGGGCACCATGGCCTGTAGAATCTTCCTTATGTTCTGAAACCCTGGCCCGATATTTCTTGATCACAATGGGTTCCGGAGGTCCGCCGTCGTCACTAGACTCGTGTGCAGGTTCGGACGTACCACCCGTGGCCATTTCGTCATCCATACCGCCCTCCTTCGGTTCAATGTTCTCGTTCAGTCCTTCTTCCGCCAGCAGCGAACCCGAAACATTCCTTGGCTGACGTCTTTGTGAGTTGGGATCATTGGCGTTGACAGGCGCAAGGATATTGGAGGGGTTTTCCATGACGGGAGGCGAGGATTGGATTGAGTCTGAATCGTTCTTGTTGGTTTTAGGTATCGGAATATAATCGTCGTCATCGGAATCTTCCTCCGTTTGGAGAAAGGAAGAAGAGATAATGATAGGTTGATGTTCACCCTGTCTTCCTCGTCGTCTGAAGGGTAGATCTATTGATTGTTACGAGGATCCTTCGAATGTGGAAGCTAGATTCGGGGGGATGTCATACCATTGAGATCAAATGTGGTGTCGGTGGGGGAGGGGAGTGAAGCGTGGCCGTCGCTATCGGGGGAAGCATATGCTTCATCCATGGCCGGAAACAAAAACAAACTACTCCTGCAACAAAACAGCGTACAAAGGGGCTAATCGCTGAGGATTAAAGAATGGAGGTCGGGGGGATAGAGGGCCTGTGGGGTGATAGACGGGCGACGGAGGAGAGTGGTTAATGGTTTGAGGCTGGGAGGACTGGGGGAGGTAATGGCGGATTTGAGACCTGGGGGGGAATCAAGTTGCGGGACTTCCTTCATTTGTTTTGGCTGGGCGACGCGACGGTTTCACTCCCATGCACGCCAAGACCAACAAACACTTTGTTGCGCCACAGCTTTAGGGTGCTCAGCCACTCGGTAAGAGCCGCACTTAAGCTGGGTTGGGTAGGTCAGAGCTTCTCCTTGCGGCTCTCGAGATGCACGAAATACTGGTACGCCTCCCTCGTTTATCTCATCCCCACAAACATTTACATTTCTCAACCCTCGAACTCTATTGTCTCATACCAGAGCGCAGTGTCGCCCCCATAAAAGTCTTTACGGTAGCACCCTAACATGATAGAACGACAGCACCGCTTTTGTAGATGGCCCTGTGGGGCGTACGGTACGGGTACTTTCGTTGTATCATACTCACGAATACTGTGAGTTATTAGGGGGTCTCAGACCGCCGATTCACCACGGTTCAAAGAGGTGGTTTGTAGTTCACGAACCATGAACTGGAAAAATGAACCGCAGTACTAGTACCAGCTCTGGAGGTGGTACTCGGGATGGTTTGATGGTTTGGCAGTTGGTGGTACACTGTTGACTTGCACAAAAGAAGGAATAATCATAAGCAACTAGTGATGAAAATTTTATTTTCTTTAAAGCTAGCTCGTAAAGATTTAGTTCTTGATCATCAAATAGGCAAAATGAGTAGCAAACCTTTAATCTGTACTGTGGAGGTTTCACACCATACTAGACTGAACCTCCTAGAACAGTAGTACGCATCCCGGACCTGAACCACCGGTTTGAGACCCCCGATTGTTAATGGTATCATACCTAGCGCTACGTGAGGCTCCACCCGAGCGGCTTTCATAAGACGAGTGCCAATTTTCGGGCGGCCTAGATCCAATAATGCTCGGTATGAGGGGTTAGAAACGTAAGCCCAGGCTAATAAAGTTTTGGGCTTCGTCTTGAGTTGGGACTTTGGGTCCAAGCGGGCTTGACAAAGATGAAAGGGCAAGACGATACCCGGAATTTCGTCATGGGAGCACTACAAGTACGGGTAAACCTTTTAAATACCATGCAATTAGCGGCAAACCTTTCGGATACCATCGCCCGGGAAATGTGCCATCGAAAAAGTGAAACCTTTGCAAAGAATTACTTCACCTTTGACCCATCATAAAATG
>Ga0307509_10003822_pt1 | contig 22330 bp, 29 predicted proteins | sample 10_EM_MG_FD_202245 | JGI IMG/M metagenome (GOLD analysis project Ga0307509, IMG submission 202245) | Populus trichocarpa ectomycorrhiza microbial communities from riparian zone in the Pacific Northwest, United States - 10_EM | ecosystem: Host-associated > Plants > Roots > Unclassified | place... | reverse complement strand
ATTATACAGCCACTGGATGAAGGCGATTCATAAACGGGCGGTAGAAGCGCTAAATTATACTCGAGAGGCAATGAGAAGGTATTACGACCGAAAAGCATTACAACAGCCGGACTATAAAGAAGGCGACCTGTAATGTTAAATGGAAAGAATATTCGTACAAAACGGCCCTGGAAGAAATTAAGCCCCAAGCTCTATGGACCTTTCAAAATCATAGCAGCAAAGGGACCACGCGCTTTCAAACTCGAAATATCGCCTACATGGAAGATCCACCCGACTTTCCATGTTTCGCTGTTAGAACCCTATCGAACCTCGGTCCGAGAAGGAAGAGAACAGCCTCCACGAGAGCCAGAAGAGATCGATGGCGATCTCGAATGGGAAGTGGAACGAATTGTAAAGAGTGAAATAATCTCTTATACAAGAAAGGTTCGCGGTGGCAATAAACGAATGCGCGAACTAAGATATTTTGTTAAATGGAAAGGGTGTTCAGAGGACGAGAACACCTGGGAACCACCGGAGGGTTTAGAAAACGCTCAGGAATTGATAGAAAGTTTTCATGAGGAAAGCCCAGATATGCCGGGTAGGGCAGATGTTGAATAGGGAAGAAAGGTTTTCCTCGTGTGGACAAGTAAACGCATGAGGTTTTTTACCCTACTACCCGGAGTTCAAAAAGGATTTCATTTGTTTGGAAAAGAAGAAGGAAGATCTTAGAAGCATTCGAGGACGAAGCTTAGAGAGAGGGAGCTCGTGTTAGGCATACCGAAAGGCTTAGCCTTCCCTTAGTGAATAAAGACCTATAGTTACCCTACCTTAGGATTCTGAGTTCAAAAAGACAAGCCAACACCCCCCTCCCGCACCAGCTTGGGACGGCGCTACATCGGCAGACGCCGCCGTAGTTGCGTCCCCTCACCAAAGACATGCTCATTAGAGCCCTCCTCGTAACCGCGTATACCTCGCAGCCGTCCGACCGACCGGATTCCGTTCGCAGGTTTTATGAGGGAAGACCTCTGGCGAGCGTATGCAAGTGGTTCGAGCCAAATCGGTCGACGTCGCATAAAGTTACTAAGCACTAAAGACAAGAGCGCGAAAGTGGTCACTAAGTAACGGGACGTTTTTACGGACAATGGTTAAGCAACATATTCTATACTCCACGCTCTCGCCATGAAAGTCGCAGAAGTGAATAGTGTTGTTGGATGAGGTAGTCTGAGAAATCAGGCATACCCGCACTCACACACGTCACTAGCATCCGTAGGATGATGACGGAACCATACGATCAGGATATGACTGTAGAGGGATAATGGCTATTGGTGCGATTATCATAACAAGTCTATCTTATGCCTCGCAGATGTCGGTTGCAGAATATATCTGCAATGCTGAGAGGTTCGATAACAAAGCTGGCCCCTTTGTTGGTTCGATCATGGAGACCATTTGGCGTATGCAAATGGTAAGCAAGACTCCATGCCGATGAAGATGGATTGTAACCAATGGACTGATGTGTGGGAGCACCGTCAGGATAATTCCATGGTGTTGCGATTCGGAAGTCGAAGTGAGATAACAGAATTGTCAGGGTCAAATGGTGTTCGCACTTTTAGAACAAAGCTGGAGTTTGTTAGCAGATACTTAGTTAGTATGAGAACTAGATGTAGCCCGCGACCACCCAGACGCGGCATATAAATATCGAGGCGCCTCCCGAGCTATTTGAACATTATCAAGCGACGGAGAAGAGATCTTATCAATATAAGTTTTTACGCTATAAAAATCTTTATCACTTTACCTACCTCTACTTTGAATCATTGAGCCTTCCTAGACAATCTCTGTCCAAGATTAAGATTATCGGCCTGAGTTATCTCGCAAGACTTTGAGATAGGCTCCCGCCTAACACCCGAGTTGGTCCGACACTTCCGGCAGGATAAATCCTGATGGAGGGTAGACCTCGGACGAACCCTGAGCAGGACAGGGTACTCGCACAAATGTCGGAAGTAGTGGTGAATGTCAAAGGCTTAAATCTGAATCTACTTAAGTTTAAGCGTTTGGCATTCTACTTCGACAACCAACTTTTCCTCAAGAGAACTAAATTGAGTCAAGCTTCGAGCTTAACTCTATTAAGTTTTACGGTTGATTCTTATGAATTATTTTACCTCATCTTTATCTTCTACTTTGAGTGTATGGTGCGGTCGCAACCTTAGAGTTCACCTCTCTATAGGGTGCCCCCGTTACATCGGTTGATGATCAGATATTGGTATATACTGATCACAAGAATTTAGAGTACTTTAATACTACAAAGACTGTAAACAGTAGACAACATCATTTGGCAGAATTTCTACGACCGTTCAATTTTAAGGTTGTTTATCGAGAGGGATAGTTAAATGAAAAGGCTGATGCTTTGTCGAGGCGTAGGGACTACCGCCCTGAAGGGGGGAGTAATTCGGAACCTTTTACTTTTTTCGCTCTGGACAGTATGTTCATGAGGAGCCCGTCATCTTGCGACCACACGTGTTGCAGACTTGCCAAGGTTTTCGGTTGCAGACAACCTTTCATGAGGCTCTTGTAAAAGCAGCCGATAATGATCAAACCTATTTAGCAATGCTAAAGGCACTCCTCAAAGGCGATAGTAAGGTTGATACAAACTTTAGTATCGAAAAGGACTTGCTCCTGTATAAGAACAGGTGGTATATTCACAAGGATGAAGGTCTAAGACGAATGATCATGGAGGCGGAACATGATTCAAAGATTGCGGGACATTTCGGAACATAGATGACCATTGGTAGGGTTATGGCTAACTTCGATTGGCCAAGGATGGATGAACACATTACTGAGTACCAGCACTCTTGCGATGTATGTCAACGCAATAAGGTTATCCGGCATAAGAAGTACGGACTCCTAGAACCCTTAGAAGTTCCTATAAGACCATGGACAGCAATATCGATGGACTTGATAGTTTGGTTACCAAAGTCAGAAGGCTATACGAAGATATAGGTCATCGTAGACAGGTTCTCCAAGATGGCACACTGCATGCCGCTGAAGACTGAGGAACATATTAAGGAACTGGCCTTGATGTTTGTTCAAGAAATCTGGCACCTCCATGGGCTTTCTGAATCAATAATCTCTGACCGAGATACCCGATTCACGTCTAAGTTTTGAACAAGCCTAATGCAACTACTGCAAGTGCAGTTGCATATGTCAACAGCATTCCATCCTGAAAGCGATGGGCAAACTGAAAGGGTTAATCAGACACTGGAGGAATAGTTAAGGAGTTATTGCACCTATCAACAAGATGATTGGGTATCCCTGTTACCGTTTGCAGAACATGCGTATAATACCTCAACGTCTGAATCCACAAAGGCTAGTCCCTTTGAAATTAATTATGGGTTCGCCCCGCAAACGCAATGGTCGGGGATGGTGTCAGACAATAAGGGAATACACCCAGACAGTGAGCTTATGGTTAAGGATTGTGAAGGCACCTGGCAAGAAATCCCAGAGACAATACAAAGGGCACAGGAAAGACAACGCAAATAGCATGATCAGAACAGACAGCCAGCTCCGGCATATGTTACCCTGGAGGATGTCCTGAATGGTAGGGCTAAGAAAGCCGAGAGAGTAATGATTAACCGCAAAAGTCTCCGCACAAAGAGACCTATGGAAAAACTAGACCACAAGATGCTGGGACAATTTGTTGTCCTACACAAAATAGGTTCTCGGGCCTATGAGATTGAACTGCCAGACAGATGGGAAATCTATCCTGTGTTTCATGTCGGGTTGTTGGAGGCTTACCGGGATGATCCCAACGGGAGACCTCAAAAGGAAATACGAACCCCGGATATTGTGGATAACGAGCCTAGTTATGTAGTCTCAGAGAATGTCCACAGTCGGTGGTATGGGAATCCTAAGAAGACATTTCCCCACCTCTTTGTGCACTACATGGTTGCTTGGGAAGGGTACGGTCCAAGCGAGAATTCTTGGGAACCGTTCGAGATGTTAGAGTATAGTGCAATGCAAGCATTGATACAGTTCCATGAAAGGTATCAGTCTAAACCTAAAGACCATAGGGTAATAGACAATCCAAACCGTGGGACAAAAAGACGACGTTGACGATCTGAGGACAGACCAAGAGAAGAGGGGAGTAGTGTAACGACCCGACAATAGATAGCTACAATCACTATCACCTTAGCCTAAATGGTATACCAAGTTGTATCCAGAGGTGGTATGGTCTCGTATATATTACACACATGGCTGGTAATCCTACGATAAGGCCAAGGGAATAGTGAAGTAGCCTTGAGTTACTCTACTAGGCAGTGTAACCTTTCGGGAAAACATTCCCATAAGGTCAAGAGAATTATGGGAATCTTACACGGACCTCCGAGACTACTTGTGTGCTCCACTGGAGGACTTCCTGAGGGGTTAAAGGCATAAGAGGGCAGAGTTACCCTACATTGGGAATTTGGTTATTATGCCCATGGGTCCCAGTTACCCTACTGAGGAACCCAAGTTACCCTACCTTCACCGGCAAAGTCATCCTAGAACTTGGAGGCCGATTGCCTCACATTGTATGGGCTCTTACATATTCTCGGGCGCACACGCATCTGTGCGGGGAGGCCCCATGCCTGTGCAAAAGTGGCCGGAACATACTATTGAACTTGGGCGGGTTTTGATAACACCCCCCTCTGGCCCCAGCGTTGGGACGGCGCGTCATAGGCAGACGGGTGTGTTGTTGCTCGTTTGCTAGTTAAAAGAGGTCATTGGAGCAGCTGCCGTAACACGGTATAAGTCTTCGCCCTCTGTCCGAATGAATGTCGTTCGCAGGATATACAAGGGGAGTATGGGTAACCGCCAAAATCGAGGTCGCCCATATATGGTCTCTCGCACACGTAGGAGTCTATTCTAGCCTACGGGTAGTAGGGTTGTCTTCCTAGTGGTACTCAGGGAGTCTCAGAAGCCCTGTGTGCTTTCGTGACAAATACCTCAGTTACCAGCCCGGGCCTTCTCCCTTTGATTTGTAGCATTACTATGGGTTGTTATTGGACTCTAGGGGTATGAGTCTTATCACGGTAGAGTATGTCCCGAAAGGTTGGCTATGGGTAGCGCCCACTTAGCCAACCATCGGCTACATCTCACCGGGGGAGCTTGCATGTCAATTATTCACATCGGATAGACGCATAGATTAAATGATGGACTGCATAGCTTGTATAGACGAAACTACCACTGGGCCAGTGAGTCCACCACCTAGGTATTGACTCCGGTTGTTGTCATAACAGTGAGCTACTTGTATGAATTCGATAGGAAGAGGTTTTCCACCTGCGGTTGTATTGGAGATGCATTGCAGAAGCTCATATCCCATTGACGGAGTTAAGTGCACCCGAGTTGGTCCGACACTTCCATCAGGACAGGGTGCTCGCACCAAGACGGAGTAGTGGTGAATGTCAAAAGCCTTAAATCTGATATCTACTTACAGCCCCTAGTCAGAAGTGTTCGTGATCCGAGACATGTTTAATTACGGTTGCTCTATAGGCAGCCGTGGTGTAGTGTGGTGGTGGGGTTGCCGGGGCCTTGAGGCAATGGGCGTGCGCACAATCAACCAACAACGGACCACGGGCAACGGGTACCAGGCAACGATGAAATGTCCACAATCAACCAACTCTGTATATCAATTAAATAACAAAAATAAAAATTAACGTCATGAATACTAGCTAATTCCTTGTGTACCCCCCCTTTGCCTCCAAAACTGCAGCTACTCTATTAGGCATTGATTTCCACAACTTCTCAAAAGATTCCTCAGGAATTGTCTCCCAAACAAAAGGCAATACTTGTGCAAGTCTCTTCTTAACAGCTTCTTTTCCTCCTGTGGTATCTGCAATCCTTGGATACTGCTGGTGGAATTACTTTTTAAGCTCTACCCATGCATGCTCAATAGGATTTAAATCAGGGGAGTAAGGGGGGTGTTCCACCACTTCAATAGAATGTCTCTCCAACCAATCCATATCATTATAACCTTTGTGAACAGGAGCATTGTCTTGCTGAAAGAGAATATCTTGCATACCAAAAGAAAACATTTCATCAATAACAGGAAAAAGATATCTTCTCAAGAGTCTGATATACCTGGTTTTGTTGATGTTTTGAGTAATAGGGACTAAAGGCCCTTTTCTCTTGCCCCAAAAGCAGCCCCAAACCATAAGCGAAATTCCCTTATCCTTCTCCTTTGGCTGAATACAATCTGCCAGCCACTTCTCCCCAGGTTCTCTGAAAACCCAATGCTGTCTTGGATCCTTGGATTTTTCCACACTGCACTCATCACTCCAGATAACTTTCTCAAAATCCTCAGCTGTTCAATCCTTATGAGCTATTGCCCACTTCAATCTCTTGGCAATGTGCTGAGGCTTAAGTCTGGGCCTGGATTTGGCTAGTCATTTCTTGACATTGGCTTCTCTGAGTATTCTGTCCACTATCTATTCCATAGAAGGTTAGCTACAGGTACCAAGAATCATATTCTGTCACTCATGGTGGTACAGAAACTCCGGGTTTTTTTTTGTTACCTGTAGAAAGTGATATACCGAGTGGATATTTATCCCGGAAGTCAGATCTAGTCATTTTCCTGTTGGATTTGGCTGCCCGGGTAATTGTGCGATGCTGTCGATGGGTAAGAACAGGTGGGCAACCAGGGCGAGGAATATTATCCAAAGATTTTCTCTCACATGCACGAGGAAGGAAGCTTTTAATTGTTGTCCATGGCCGTCCAATAATTTCAGCAAAGAGTGTAATGTTCCGGAGGGAATAGAAAAAGTCGATAATCATTCCTTTTTCCACACTGGTGATTTCTCTTCGAGTGGTCTTGGGGGTTCGCTTTTGTTTTTTTGATGCAGAAGCAGAATTTAAATATCCAGACCGGTTAACCATTGGAAAGGTAAAGAGGAAAAACTTATTGAAAGGTAGGAGGATCGTAGCTGTTGAGTACAGTAGAAAGTATGGTCGCAATGTACAGTACTCGGTGATGTGGCATTTGGTGAGGTTGCTTACTAAGCTTTCATGAACACTTCTGACTCGGGGCTGTAAGTTTAAGGGTTTGGCATTCTACTTCGATAACCAACTTTCCTCAAGAGAACTTATCGAGTAAAGCTTTCAGCTTAACAATATTAAGTTTAACCGTTTTGATTCTTCGTGAATTATTTACTCTATCTTTATCTTCTACTTTGAGTTTTGGTGTGGTGGCAACCTTAGAGTTCACCTCTCTATAGGGTGCCCCCGTTACACTTAGAGAGTTCAGCGTGGGCATTGCTGGGCAGGGTAATGTGGTGAAGGCATCCAGCGCCTCTCCTACCGCCTGGAGGTCCAGGAGGGCCCAATGTGGAGTAGGGGGGGGTAGCATGATCGTGGGTGGTTTCAGTGTTTGTAATGGGGGCACGCTGCAGAGAGGTGAACTCTAAGGTTGCGACCGCACAAAGCACTCAAAATAGAAGATAAAGATGAGGTAATCATTCCCAAGAATCAAAATGGTAATATTTAATATCGTTAAGCTGAAAGCTTCACTCAATAAGTTCTCTTGAGGAAAGATGGTTATCGAAGTAGAATGCCAAACACTTAAACTTAAGTAGATAGCAGATTTAAGCCTTTGACATTCACCACGACTCCGACCTGGTGCGAGCACCCTGTCCTGGTCAGGGTTTGTCCGAGGTCTACCCTCCCTCAGGAATTATCCTGCAGAAGTGTCGGACCAACTCGGGTACACTTAACTCCGTTGATGCGATGTGACTTTCAGCAATGCATCTCCAATACAACCGCAGGTGGAAAAGCCCTTCCTATCGAAGTCATACCAGTGGCTAACTGTTATGACAACAACCGGAGTCAATACCTAGGTGGTGGACTCACTGGCCCAGTGGTAGTGTCGTGTATACAAGCTATGCAGTCCATCACTTAATCTACGCGACTATACAAATGTGATCAATTGACATGCATGCTCCCCCAGTGAGAGGTAACCGATAGTGCCCTAACTGGGCGCTACCAATAGCCAGCCTCTCGGGACATACTCTACTGTGATAAAACTCATACCTCTAGAGTTCGATAACAACCCATAGTAATGGTCTAAATCAAGGGGAGAAGGTCCCGGCTGGTTACTGAGGTATTTGTCCCGAAAGCACCCTGGCCTCCGTGGACTACCTAAGTACCACTAGGAAGACTACCCTACTACCCATATGCTTCGATAGACCCCGAGGTGCCGGAGAGACCATTTATGGGTGACCCACATTTTGGTGGTTACTCATACTCCCCATCTATAACCTGCGAACGACATTCATTCAGACGGACGGCGACGACTTATATGCTGTTACGGCAGCTGCTCTAATGACCTCTTTTAACTAGCAAACGAGCAACTACACAGCCGTCTGCCTATGATGCGCTGTCCCAATGCCGGGACAGAGGGGGGGGTTAGCAAAGCCCGCCCAAGTTCAATAGTATATTCGGGCCATCTTTACACAGGTGTGGGGACTCGCTGCGCCGATGCGTGTGCGCCCAAGAACATCAAAGAGCCCATAGAATGTGAGGCAATCGACCTCTAAGGTCTAGGATGACTTTGCCAGTGAAGATCGGGTAACTTGGACACTTTCCTACTGAGGAATCCTTATACCGTGTAACGATATTTAGCGCCCACTTGATTCCTCTTGAATCTTTCACGTAATAAACATGTGCGTTAGGCATAAAATAACTGTGCTACCTTGGAGAGTTGAACACGTGACCTTCTACAAAGGCACGTAACCCTTACCAATTACCCCACGGCTAACCAGCATTCTTGTATACTAGATATACTAGACCAACCACCATTGACTACCTCTTGCTATATCATTTGGGCTAAGGTGGTAGTTATTGTAGCTACCACGTAACCCTTACCAATTAGCCCACGGCTAACCAGCATTCTTGTATACTAGGTATACTAGACCAACCACCATTGACTACCTCTTGGTATATCATTTGGGCTAAGGTGGTAGTTATTGTAGCTACCTATCGTAGGGTCGTTACACTACTCCCCTCTTCTCTATTTCTGTCCTCAGACTGTCAACCTCGTCTCTTAGTCCCACGATTTGGATTGTCTATAACCCTATGGTCTTTAAGTTTAGACAGATACCTCTCATGAAACTGTTGCAATACTTGCATTGTGGTATCTTCTAACATCTCGAACGGTTTCCAAGAATTCCCTTCTGGACCCTACCCTTCCCACGCAACCATATATTGCACAAAGCGGTGTGGAAACTTTAACTTAGGATTCCGATACTATCGGCTATCAACCACTTCCGCAACCCCATAGCTAGGCTCATTGTCTACTATGTCAGATGTTGGTATTATCTTTTGAGGCCTGCCTACAGGAGCCTCACGATAGGGTCCCAACAGACTAACATGGAATACTGGGTGGAGGTTCCCTCTTTCCGGCACCTCAATCTCATAGGCCATAGACCCTCACCGTGCGTTTGACAACACAGGGTCCAAACATCTTATAGTCTAGTTTTTCCATTGGCCTTTTTGTACGGAGATTCTTGTGGTATAGCATAACCCTATCCGCTTTCTTAGCTCTGCCTTGTATGACATCTTCTAATGTGACATATTCCGGAGCTGGCTGTCTCTTTTGTTCATGCCATTTCCGTTGCCTTTCCTGTACCTTCTGTATTGTTTCTCGGATCTCATGCCATGTGCCTTCCCATTCTGTTACAACAAGCTCACTGTCTGGGTGTATTCCTTCGTTATCTGACACTATCCCCGACCACTGAGTCTGTGGGCAGAATCCATAATTTATTTCAAAGGGACTAGCCTTTGTTGATTCCGACATTGAAGTATTATATGGATGTTCCGCCAAAGGGAATAGCGATACCCAATCGTCTTGCTGATATGAACAATCACTTCCTAAGTATTGTTCTAGTGTCTGATTAACCCTTTCAGTTTGCCCCTCGCTTTCTGCCTGAAATACGGTAGAGAGGTTTAGCTTTACTTGCAATAGCAGCATTGGGCTTGTCCACAAGTTAGACGTGAATCGGGTATCTTGCTCAGAGACAATCGATTCGGGAAGTCAATGAAGGCGCCAGATCTCATTCACCAACGTCAGGGCCAATGCGTTAATATGTTCCTCCGTCCTTAGCGGTATGAAATGTGCCATCTTGGAGAACCTGTCTACGATCACCTATATCTTTGTATACCCATCGGACTTTGGTAAACCCACAATGAAGTCCATGGATATTGCCGTCCAGGGTCTCATAGGAACTTCTAAGGGTTCTAGGAGTGCATACTTCTTATGCCGGATGACTTTATTGCGTTGACATACATCGCAAGAGCGAACGTACTCAGTAATATTTTGATCCATCTATGGCCAATAGAAGTTAGCCCTAACCCTGCCAATGGTCTTGAATGTTCCGAAGTGTCCAGCAATCTTTGAATCATGTTCTGCCTCCATGGTCGTCTGCCTTAGACCTTCATCCTTTGGAATTTACCACCTGTTTTTATACAGGAGCAAGTCCTTTTCGATACTAAAATTTGTATTGACCTTACTATCGCCTTTGAGATGTGCCTTTAGCATTGCTAAATAGGTTTCATCACTATCAGCTGCGTTCATAAGAGTCTCATGAAATGTTGTTTGCAACCGAAAACCTTGGCAAGTCTGCAACACATGTGGTCACAAGATGACAGGCTCCTCTCCAATATACTGTCCAGGGCGAAAAAATGTAAAAGGTTCGGAATTACTCCCCCCTTCAGGGCGGTAGTCCCTACCCCTCGACAAAGCTTCAGCCTTCTCATTTAACCGTCCTTCGCGATAAATAATCTTAAAATTGAACGGTTGTAGAAATTCTGCCCAGCGATGTTGTCTACGGTTTAGAGTCTTTGTAGTATTAAAGTACTCCAAATTCATGTGATCAGTGTACACCAATATCTGATCATCAACTGACATCAACATATATGCCCATTCTTTAAAGGCTGCCACTATTCCGGCCATCTCCTTATCATGGACGTGATAATTTATCTCTACTGGCGAGAACTTTCTACTATGAAAAGCTACAGGATGCCATTTCTCATCTTCACAGAGTTGAGATAATACGGCTGCTAATGCAAAGTCAATAGCGTCGGTTTGGAACTTTGTCGGAGGAGTGTCATCAAAGTGTGTCAGAATCGGACCTGTGTTAAACATCTCCTTCAATTTGTCAAAAGCATCTTGACATGAAGGAGTCCACGTCCATTTGATACCTTTCTTCGTTAAGTCCGTCAATGGTTTGGCTATCTTGCTAAAACCTTTTATGAACCGACAATAGAAATTGGGAAAGCCCATAAAGCTTGGCATATCGACGACCTTCTCGGGCGTTGACCATGCCAGGATTTCTTCAACTTTTGTACTTGTCATAGAGATTCCTCTATCGGATATTTTATACCCAAGGAACTCTACTTCCCGTTGATTGAAGGTTGACTTCTTAATGCTAACGCAAAGGTGTGCCTTTCTCAGCCTTTCCATGACCTGCCTTACCAGGGCGACATGTTCTTCAACTGTTTCCGTATAGAGTAATATGTCATCCATATAAGCGATGACTCCGACATCTAACATGTCACGGAATACATCGTTGATCATACTCTGGAACGTTGATGGTGCGTTGCATAACCCAACGGGCATCACGGTATACTCATAAAGACCATATCTGCTTTTGAAAGCGGTCTTCCATTCTTCACCTTCCGCCATGCGGATAAGGTAATAGCTATTCTTCAGATCCAATTTTGTGAAGATAGTGGCTTTACCGAGCCTGCTCCTGAGCTCGCTCATCAAGGGTAACGGATACTTATTCTTGAGAGTAATCTTGTACAACCCTCGGTAATCAACACATAACCGAAGCCTTCCATCAGGCTTCGGCACAAATAATATAGGGGCGCCTATTGGCGAGGAAGATCTTCTAATCTTTCCATGGTCTTCCATTTCCCTAATATAATCCCAAAGAGCGTCTAATTCCTTCTTAGACCAGGGATAGATAGGCCCATCTGGTAGTTTTGCCTCTGGAATCAAGGCGATACAATGATCATATTTACTATGCTCAAGTAACGCATTGATTTTCTCTAGACTGAATATATCTGCATAATCTCTATATTCAGGGAGAATCTTAATCTTGATGTCCTCGCCGTCTTCATCAGTGTAAAGGGCCATGCCCATGAGAAAGATATTGTCTGGGTCTTCGGCTAAGAGTTCCTCTTCTCTGATGAACTCTAAGCGTCTTTCTTTCCTTAGGCAGTGGGCTTTACAATATTCTGATCGCCACTTAGGACTGCCCTTTTCCCAGTTAATATCTGGGTTGTAGTCCTTTAGCCACGACATTGGCAGGTAACCATTCACTTTGCCTGTCGGCATATCTGCGACTTCAAATCGTATTTTATTCGTATGGTCTCCTATATACATATCCACCGTAGTTGTATAGTGTAGACCTGAGCCGGGAATGTGGTTTCAGCTGGCATCTAAGATCGGTGTCGGTTCCTTCCGACGTACACAAAGTACTTGGGCATTCTTAACCCAATCACTGCTTAATACAGCCCCAGTAGCGCCACTATCTAACAATAAGAGGGGTTCACCACTTAGCCTCTCTTGATTGTGGCTCCATTCCAATCTCACTCTTACCTGAATGGATCTTGTATGTGGCGGTGGGCCTGCAAGCCACAACCGCGGATCGGGTCTCTTGCCCCTAACCATTGTGGTTAGTAACTTTCCAGAAGAATTTGGTTGGTTTTACAATAGTTAATCAATGTCTCTTGCCTTTCGACATAAGAGCGGCCACAACACGTCGTGATTAACTTTTATCACTTGATACATTTTGCCGGGTTTCAATAGCTTGGCTGTTTACTATCACGCCAGCATGATTTCGGGTATTCAACCTTCCTCAGGTAAACTTGCAAAATAACTTCAATTGCTAAGTCAAGTCCAGCCTGACGAAATCAACACAAAACCCAACCAAATTGAATCCAGAATTCGAAATAATATGAGATAAGCAAATAACACTTTCGCAAAATCACATAAGAAACAAAACAAAAGCGTTAAACAAAGTATCGCAACCATTCCCAATATAACAAAAGTAACGCAACTAATCTCGCTCTCCCTATAGCCAGATATTAGTTTCAATATGTTGTACCTCTGGTGGAGAACATTACTGCTTCGTTTCCCTGATCTATCTCATCAGCCTTTCTAGGCTCTAGAGTAGAGTTAGCTTTTGCATTCCTATCACCTCCTGGGATAGATCTTAACTAGCCGTCCATATCGGTATCAATCTCCAAGATATCCAAATCTGCAGGTGGTGATCCGCGGACCTCGGCTACAACTTGCTTAGCAGCAGGTTTCGGTGCAGCTTCAATGCCGCGCGATTTCGCGACTTGGGTGGCTTGGTATCCAGCTTCACCGGCCCCTCTTTTTCGATTGATTCGAGAGAACGCACCAACTGGAGTAGCCGACGGACACTTTGCCCAGTAGTGACTGGCTTGTCTACATCGAGAGCATTCATTCAACCGTTTGCTTTTGTCAATCAGAGTCTGTGGAATATCACGATGCATTTTCATGTGCTCTGTTTCTTGAGGTCTTGAAGACCCAGACGCATGGTTGCGGGGTTTCTGTGGGGGTGGCCCCGAGCTTTTCCTATCCTTTCGCTGTCTCTTAGCGGACGATTCTCTATCATCGCTCTTTTCCGGTCTGGAATGATGATTTTCCTTTGTAACAGTACGGTTAAAGGAAGCAACGTCATCCAACCGATGTCCGGTTTGACAGAGCAGATTGATATATTCGACGTATTCGTCGGGAAGCGGAGTTTTTAAAGCCCATGCATTGCCAAGGTCTGTAGTTATACCTATACGGGCTTTGTCCTTGACAAAATTGCCGCTCTATCCCAACTCTAAAGCTGGTCTCCTCAGCTCGTCACAAAGGTTTTCGATCTTACCGGACTTCATAGTCAAATCATTCCACTCTCTAAGAGCGCGATCCTGATCGGAGTGTCCACCAAAACTTGACACCAGCCATTGCCGAAAACCTTCCCAAGTGTGAAGGACATTTTTCAGATCGAAGGGCATACCTTCTCAACCGGCACCCTCTTCACTAACGTAAGGGTGTATCCTCTGGTACCATTTCTTGGCAGGACCTTGGAGAAGGGGGATTACCAAACTGACTTTATCCCAGTCCTTGGGAAGGGATTCCCTAAAGGAGTCCAGTTTGATTTTACAATCCTGTATTCAGCGCTGAGTATCGGTAGAGTCACCTTTGAACGGATCGACACCTAATTTCTCATGTTTCTTCGGTCGAGGCGCTGACTTCTTACCCTTGCGTTGTTTCCGAAGATACTCAGCAAGCTCATGACACCGGCTATCATACTTTTCCTTCCTCGCATCATTCCAGAGGGACTTGCGTCTCCCTAGGAATTTCCGCGGATCGGGAAGGAAGGAGTCAGAATCGCCTTCTGACGAGGAGTCGGAATCACCCGGATCTCCACCGCCTCCAGCGTTTCCACCACGGGGAGGAGGATTTCCACCACTGCCACGAGCGTTACCGCTAGGGCCTCCCCTAGGGGAATCATAACCACTAAAGCCATCCTCCCCCGGCACGTCTTCATCCATTCTCTCAGGTAATGGGTTAGACGGTAGGGGCGGAGGTTGTTGGCTAGCGGCACGGGTGTTAACCGGATAGTCTCTTAAAAAATCAGGGAATTCACTATGCCTAGTGTGCCTTACACTCTCAAAGTACCCACATCGGTTCTGTTTAGACTTTGGCTGAAGAGCGTCGTTCCTAGGTCTCGACCAACTATTGATCGCCTCAAAGTCACTCTTGAGACATGGAAAGCCATGCTCATAACGAATGTCGGTTCCTTCGGCCAGAACCCTACAGTCAGGAGAACAAATACCCGCAGACGATAGCGCTTCTGACCTTCGGGTAAAACCGGGAGGTCCAACATTACCCGAAGGCTTTGCTTGTACGGGTGGTGCTATTGCCGAAACAAAGGCACCTGGGATTTGTGGAGTGGTGGGTAGAGGGGTTTGCCCTTCTACCGCAAAGGGTCGTTCTCGTTCGATACGAATCGCCGGCGTATTTTGTTCTACTGCCAGAGGGGCAGGTACCGTGCACGATCGAGGTAAAGGGGTGGGTGTTGCGGGGACAACCTCCGGAGGTGGCGGCTGAGGAGAGTTCTGTCTGGATGATCTCTCAGAAGAAATGGAGCTAGATTTGGTAACCCCGAGTGGACGTGATGAGGGCCAGATGTTTTTGACCGATGGAGTTGTTCCCCGTGATCGGACAACTCACCGAAGGCCACTTCGGCAGGGGTTCGACGTTCATGTGCTTCAGCCACCTGCTTTTGCAATTCTGCAAGCTGCTTTTGCTGTGCGATGAATTGTCTACCCATCTCGTTCAACCAAGGTTCATATTTCTCATTAATCATGCAGGGTGCGACTTCAGCAGCATAATGAGGAGGGGGTTCTATTGCCAAGGGAAGGGCAGGGGCTGCGTTCATGACCACATCATTCTCAGCGTCAATGGAGTATCCCTGGGATGCAGCCTGCTCCAAGGCTTCTGCCCTTTTCCGGATCATCTGATCGGACATAGCTAGCTTGCGGAAGTTCTTTCGCTGGTATTCCATCCAACGATTAGCGTTTTCCACAATCTCGGTTTCAATTGGATGCTGGTGCTCTTCAGCAAGATTGAGGAGATGGCTTTGTGCATCTTGCATCTGCCGTGTTATTTCCTCAAGTATGTATGGTTCAACGAGATCTTTTGTGAAATCAGCGAAAGTCCTCTTCCGTTGTCTATTCTCGGGTATTCTCTGTCCTACTGACGGGTCATGAGTGAAACTTTGGAGGAAGGCACAAGGGTCTTCAATCTCCATCTCTCTGACCGTGCGAGGTATTTCAATCTCAAAGGTAGGGTCATTCTCTATGTCATATGTCAGGAGCGGCTGGATTGGCCGCCAACCTAATCTCTTCAGGTCTGCTCTTGCAGCGGCCTGAGATATTTCTCGCTCAATACCAGTCCTACGCTCCGGACGAGAATGAGAGCGCGACACAGCCATCTTTGAAGACATTGTTCTTTCCACCCGATGCTTCTTGTACCAAGCGACTAGTAATCAAACAATGTCCAAACTGTACGCAACAAACCACAATTCTCAGAAGAGAGTGAAGCAAGTGCGCTTAACTATATACTGTAACGGGGGCACCGTATAGTGAGGTGAACTCTAAGGTTGCGACCGCACCAAACACTCAAAGTAGAAGATAAAGATGAGGTAAAATAATTCAGAAGAATCAACGGTAAAACTTAATATAGTTAAGCTTGAAGCTTTACTCAATTTAGTTCTCTCGAGGAAAGGTTGCTTGTCGAAGTAGAATGCCAAACGCTTAAACTTAAGTAGATATCAGATTTAAGCCTTTGACATTCACCACTACTTGCGACCTTGTGCGAGCACCCTGTCCTGCTGAGGGTCTGTCCAAGGTCTACCCTCCATCAGGATTTATCCTGCCGGAAGTGTCGGACCAACTCGGGTACACTTAACTCCGTCAATACGATATGAGTTTCTGCAATGCATCTCCAATACAACCCCAGGTGGAAAAACTCTTCCTATCGAAGTCATACCAGTGGCTAGCTGTTATGACAACAACCGGAGTCAATACCTAGGTGGTGGACTCACTGGCCCAGTGGCAGCTTCGTCTATACAAGCTATGCAGTCTCTCATTTAATCTACGCGACTATCCAATGTGATAATATGACATGCAAGCTCCCCCGGTGATATGTAGCCGATGGTTGGCTAAGTGGGCGCTACCCATAGCCATCCTTTCGGGACATCCTCTTCCGTGATAAGACTCATACCTCTAGAGTCCATTAACAACCCATAGTAATGCTACAAATCAAGGGGAGAAGGTCCCAGCTCGTTACTGAGGTATTCGTCTCGAAAGCACCCTGGCCCTCTGAGACTCCCTGAGCACCACTAGGAAAACTACCCTACAACCCGTAGGCCAGGATCGACTCCTAGATGCCCGAAAGACCATATATGAGCGACCCCTATTTTAGCGGTTACCCATACTCCCCTTATATATCCTGCGAACGACATTCAGTCGGACGGACAGCGACGACTTATACTGTGTTACAGCAGCTGCTCCAATGACCTCTTTTAACTAGCAAACGAGGAACTACACAGCCGTCTGCCTATGACCTGCCGCCCCAACGCTGGGGCCAGAGGGGGGTCTTAGCAAAACCCGCCCAAGTTGCATAATATGTTCGGGCCACCCTGATACAGGCGTGGGGCTTCCCCGCGCAGATGCATGTGCGCCCCATAACATCTAAGAGCCCATAGACTGTGAGGCAATCGACCACTAAGTTCTAGGATCACTTTGCCGGTGAAGGTAAGGTAACTTGGGTTTCTCAGTAGGGTAACTGGGACCCATAGGCATAATGACCAATTTCCCAAGGTAGGGTAACTTTGCCCTCTTGTGCCTTTAACCGCTCAGGAAGTCCTCCAGTCGACCACAGAAGTCGTCTTGGAGGTCCATGTACCATTCCCATAATTCTCTTGATCTTATGCGAATGTTCTCCCGAAAGGTTACCCTGCCTAGTAGAGTACCTCATGGCTACTCAACTATACCCTAGGCCTTATCCCAGGTTTACCAGCCATTTGTATAATATCTATACGAGACTATACCACCTCTGGTTACCACTTGGTATACCATTTGGGCTCAGGTGATAGTGATTGTAGCTACCTATCGTAGGGTCGTGACACGTTACATGCCATAACGGTACCTCAGTGTAACAAACCAGCCTTTCTTCAGGTGTTCGTAACGGGAAACACCTATCGTGACTATTATAGGCTATCGACATAGCCTACGTAGCTTGCTTCATCTATCGTTATAGACTAACATCTTGAGTTCATAGTAGGTATAGTGATCGTAGGAAGTCCTATCGTGTAGGAATAGAGTTCTCGCATACAAGCGAGGTATTATAGAGATAAGGGCATTAGGTATCTGGAAAATAGTGCACCTATGGAAGGTTACTGTTAATGGGCTTGGCCCGTGCCCCAGTATCTGAGTGGTGTATTACTTAGATGGTTGCGTGAAGAGCTCTAACTACTGTGACCGCTTTTTTTCTTTTTTGTTTTTTTTAATCTCGTTTATTAATTGTTTCTATCGGGGCAAACGCACACCTGTGCTCATCCCACTGTCTTAGGTACAACGGACATTCGGCCGGAATGCAGACCATGTCGTCCACAACCTCCAACTAGAGTCCATCCCGCGATCCCCAAGCTAAACCCCTCTGACCCTGCCCGACAAAGAAGACTCCGCCCGGTACTATGCGTAGAAACTACAAGGAGATGGGAACACGGGCATGAAAAACATCGAACCAATAACCCCCGCGAATGCCTAGCCTAAAAGATAAACATCCCCAACCGACAGTAGACACAACCAACAAAGAAAAGCAAACCCACTCCCTCAAATCAAACAACCTATAAGCTAAACCGTAGTAAAACCCCACCGGGCCAAGCTCCCGAAGGAATAGGGACTCCTGAACAATGGGTCTCGGGGACACAACAAGGGGAGGTAAGTCCCAGGGGCATACAGCACCGCCACCCGAGGCTCAGGAAGTGCGATCGAGTTCGAGAGGATGCCGCCTAAAGGAGGAAGGCTCGTGGCAGTCAGAGGAAGCTCTGGTCGCCTATTTCGGGAAACAGGACCCGGAAAGAAGGTTTAAACATGCGCCCCTAGCCCGAGGACATCAGAAGGGAGCAGAGGTCTGAGGGTGGGTGTAGAGCCGTGAGCAGTAGGGTGCCAGCCGATCCAGACTTCGGGAAGGGGGAGGGTGGAGGGCTAACCGACACGAGAAGTGCGAGGAAGGCTGACGGAAACGGTGTCACGTCGTTTTCGAAAAGTCCGACCATACCAGCAGAGCAGAAAGGAGATAGTGCAATACCAGAGAGCAGTGCCACCAGGGCAAGCTACTTTACCGATCGACCGAGACTGAAAACCGACAGTCGATGGGTGAGGGGTTGCCAACCGTGGAAGGCTGCCTAAGCGAGCCCGGAGAAGAGGGGGTGAAGGTGAACTCAACCAACCCCTAGGAATAAGCTTGCCAGGCCTGACCATCAGAAGGGAAAGGAAGAGGGGAGGGAGATAGCTTCACTCAGACAGCGGCAATGTGGCATGTCTGAGGAGAGGCGGGTGGATGGAAGTGACGATGATTTCTCGTGGTGTTGAGATTTCAATCGCCGGAGGTGTAGCGGAGACGGAGGATGTCTAACTACTGTGACCGTTTTTTCTTTTTTTTTCTTTTTTTAATCTCGCTTATTTATTGTTTCTATTGGGGCAAAATGCACAACTGTGCTCATCCCACGGTGTTAGGCACAAGGGTCCTCGGCTGGAACGTAAGCCATGTGGACCAAAACCTCCAACTACAGTCCTTCCCGCTATCCCCAAGCTAAAGCCCTCTGACCCGGCCCGACAAAGAAAGAATCCTCCGCCCGGTACTATGGGTAGAAACTACAAGGAGATGAGACCACTGGCCTGAAAGCCAGGAACCAATAACCCCCGTGAAAGCCTAGCCTAAAAGAAAAACATCCCCAACCGACAGTAGACACAACCAACAAAGAAAAGCAAACCCACTCCCCCAAATCAAACAACCTATAAGCTAAACCGTTGTAAAACCCCACCGAGCCCAGCTCCCGAAGGAATAGGGACTCCTGAACAATGGGTCTCGGGGACACAACAAGGGGAGGTAACTCCCGGGGGCATATAGCCCCGCCAGCCGAGGCTCAGGAAGAGCGATCGAGTTCGAGAGGATGCCGCCTAAAGAGGGAAGGCTCGTGGCAGTCGGAGCAAGATCCGGTCGGCTATTTCGGGAAACAGGACCCGGAGAGAAGGTTTAAACATGCGCCCCTAGTCCGAGGACATCAGAAGGGAGCAGAGGTGTCAGGGCGGGCGTAGAGCCACAAGTAGTAGAGTGCCAGCCGATCCAAACATCAGGGAGGGGGAGGGAGGCGGGCTAGCCGACACGAGAAGTGCGAGGAAGGCTGACAGAAACGGTGTCACGATGATTCGAAAAGTCCGACCATACCAGCAGAGCACAATGGAGATATTGCAATACCAGAGAGCAGTGCCACCGGGGACAGCTACTTTGTCGATCGACCGAGACTAAAAACCGACCGTTGACGGGTGAGTGGTTGCCGACCGTGGGGGGCTGCCTAAGCGAGCTCGGAGAAGAGGGGGTGAAGGCGAACTCAACCAACCCCCAGGAACAAGCTTGCCAGGCCTGATCATCACAAGGGAAAGGAAGAGGGTAGGGAGATGGCTTCACCCATACAGAGGCAATATGCCCTGTCTGAGGAGAGGGGGGTGGATGGAAGTGACGATGATTTCTCGTCGTGTTGAGATTTCAATCGCTGCAGGTGTAGCGGAGACGGAGGATGCCAACTACTGTGACCGATTTTTTTTTCTTTTTTTTTCTTTTTCTTTTCTTGTTTTAAATCATATGCATTTGTTTAAGGTACAAAGACAGTCATCCTCCGTCTCCTCTACACACCCGGCGATTGAAATCTCAACACTACGAGATTATCACCACTCTTCTTTTCTCCACCCCCCGTCATGGATTCGTCCTAGGGGGTGGAGACATACCTCCTCTACTCTCTCCTTCTCTTAGGTTTATCCCTTTGGGCTTTCCTCACTCTGGGTTGATGGATTTCGTCTTCTTTTGATGATGTTTCCTCTTCCTACCCCCCTTTTGCTCTGCCTCGCTTAGAGCATTAGCAAGGTCGGCAACACTCTCCTCACCGCCCATGTTACAGACGGCTGGGTACACGGTTTGCAGTAAGAGAGAACCTTCCAACAGGCCACGGTCGATCTCTCTATTCTCTTTCTTTTTAAGAGGCTGCCTAGTCAAGACATGCACGCGTTTTCCGATAGTCTCTACGGCACAGAGTTGGGTCTACCCCTCTTTCTCCTCCTCCTCACATGGTTGGATCCGCTGGCACCCTACTGCTTCTTTACTTTTTTGGCTGGTACCCACAACTACCTGGCTGGTATCCATAACTACTTCTTCACCATTCGGACTATGACCACGGTCCATCACGGCTTGCCTCTGGGAAGATGGTATTGCACTATCTCCTTCTTCTTTTTGGGGTGTGTCAACACAGCGGGCCCGAAAAACTGCGCCCTCCCAGGACTCCGATTATGCCGGGCCTGGCAACCCTCGCGCTGATTGTGCGGGAATTTTCTCAAGTGGTTGCTGCTTGGTTTGATTTTTTGCGTTTCCTTCTGTCTGGATGAATGTGCCATGGGTTTTCCTGACTCTTCCTGCTTGTTTTTGATTTGATACCTTTCGTCTATCTTCTTAGCTAGTCAAGGGTTTCTTGTCGGGGGCGAGATGTGCGGTTGGTTCCACACCAGAGGGACTTGGGGGGTTGGCTTTTTCCCAGGGGTATTGGAGGTTTTTTTATGCCATAGCGCGAGCCGCATGCAAAATTTTGTACCTTAAACAATAATCATATGATTCAAAAAAAGAAAAGAAAAAAGAAAAAAAAAAGAAAAAAAAAAAGAAAAAAGGTACAAAGAGGGCATTCAGCTTTAACGCTATGGCCAACAAAAACCGTACCCTCCTCACCCCAGGAAACATCCAAACCCCCAAGTCCCTCTGGTATGAGACCAACCGCACATCTCTCCTATCGCGCAACCAAATCCTACGAACATACACGTACACCCGAAGGAAGTAGAAAGGAAAGAAACGCGCCGGAAGGAGAGGAGAACCCTTAGCGACATCTACTACAGAAAGTATAAAAACATAAGGAATGAATGAACCCCTGACAAAGGAAAATTTACGTCTGATAAATGCCGTGGATCAGGCTGAGCTAGGATGTGAGAGTATGGACCTGCGCACCGGAGCGGTGCCGGGCGACGAAGCGGTGCTGGGCGACGAAGCGGTGCCGGGCGACGAAGCGGTGCCGGGCGACGAAGCGGTGCCGGTCGACGAAGCGGTGCCGGGCGACGAAGCGGTGCCGGGCGACGAAGCGGTGCCTGGCGACGAAGCGGTGCCTGGCGACGAAGCGGTGCCTGGCGACGAAGCGGTGCCTGGCGACGAAGCGGTGCCAGGCGACGAAGCGGTGCCAGGCGACGAAGCGGTGCCTGGCGACGAAGCGGTGCCAGGCGACGAAGCGGTGCCAGGCGACGAAGCGGTGCCTGGCGACGAAGCAGTGCCAGGCGACGAAGCGGTGCCTGGCGACGAAGCGGTGCCAGGCCACGAAGCGGTGCCAGGCCACGAAGCGGTGCCAGGCCACGAAGCGGTGCCAGGCCACGAAGCGGTGCCAGGCCACGAAGCGGTGCCAGGCCACGAAGCGGTGCCAGGCCA
>Ga0307509_10003821_pt1 | contig 22331 bp, 18 predicted proteins | sample 10_EM_MG_FD_202245 | JGI IMG/M metagenome (GOLD analysis project Ga0307509, IMG submission 202245) | Populus trichocarpa ectomycorrhiza microbial communities from riparian zone in the Pacific Northwest, United States - 10_EM | ecosystem: Host-associated > Plants > Roots > Unclassified | place... | reverse complement strand
TTTTCTTGCCAGTGATTTCGAGCTTTAGTAATGTCCGAATACCCTACCACAAATAGAACTTGCTTCTGGGACAATGAATACAATGAATTGCAGAACTCGAATAGTCAACATCCACCTGTGACCGAACAGGATTGGGAGGACGGGCTTGAGTTACTGCTTGATACATCACAAATGAGAGAACCTACACCGAATACCTCACATTCCCGACAAAGTTCATCGAAGGATTCAACTACCGGTGATCGGTTCCGCTATAGCCTTTCGATCTTTAATGGAAAAGAGCTCCTAGGGAAGGTTTTGGGGCATATTTCCTGTGCGAGAGTGCCGGAATGGCGGGAAATGGAAGAGAGTATGAAGTCGCATATCCAATCAACAGCGCCTGCAGTATTGGATCCAATCAACTTTCGCTTTAAGCTATTTTCAGTCACAATAATAGCAATCGGTCCAAAGGAAATAATCGGCCCTGTTGGTATTCGTGATAAGAGTAACTGGGCAGCAATAATTGAGGAGCTTGAAATTCTTCATAATACCGGAACGGTATCAAAGGCCCGGCAGGTATCACTAGATATCACGGCAGAGTTTATAGTATTAGATACTTTGAATAGTGCACCTGATAGCTTAGCTATACTAGCAAGTTCCTCAACCCGAAAGGTATATTGAAATCATGACACCAGTTAAATGATATTCTTATTAATATATGGTCAATAGAGTGCAACTTTGGAACAGCTGGAACGCCTTCGAAATAAGCCAGTAACCGATCACTCAACTGCTTATCAAAATATCCGTGTCGCCCATGCATGCTCAGGGAAAAAGCTAGATGGGTCATCCTGCTCCCGTGTGAAGGAACCATTTATTACCACATCCCACTCTAAGTATCATCTTCACTTATCCTACAATGATATTGCAGAATGGGCAAGACAAATAGTAGAGCTTGAGACTACGATTAAGAAACCGCCATATGAGTTACGTGGATTCCAAACCCCATCCCCGGAGCCAGTTTTACAAAATAAAAAACACAAACGATCAACTTTGGAAGTTCAAGAACCTACTTGGAGGTCCAAACCAATTCATCCACCTTTAAAGCACTCACGTTCCCAGAGTAGTCTTAAATCAACAATTGATCTTACAGAGACTCCCTTATTATCAAGAAAAAAGCATACTCGTCTTCAATCTTCTGCCCATTCTCCTGCGGTTGCTGCTCGTCCTTTCCGGTCAACCAAGCACCCAAATTCAACCCTGGTCCCCCCCGTCCCTACCACTGCTACAACTGCTACTACTACTACTACCACTACACTATTCAATTCCTCACCACCACCATCTCTCCCTACTCCTTGTCATCCTTCTTCAGTTGAGGTTGTTAATTCATACTTTCTTTGGCTGCAACAAAAACACCCTCAAAAGGCTGCCTCACTTAACAGAATTTTGGCAATTTTAAAGCAGGAAGGTTTTATTTATAAGTCTATTATTAGTAAAAGTAACTTCAGTACAATTCTTTCTATTTTATCTCTATCAAGTATTTCTCAAGCAAGTGGTTTGTTGTGTATAATACAAGATGAAGTACAGAGTTATTGGCGATATCAGAATACCTTAAATACGGAAGATACTACTAGTACTAATAACTTAGATGAGGACTTATTGGAAATTGAAGAGGAAGAGGTATATGAAAACTTGTATGAGAATGACTATGATATTGATGAAATGTTTTAAGTTAATTAATGTTACATATATCCAGTCTTTCTATAAAATGTGCATGCATGTGCTTCTGTAATTGTAGAAAGAGCATAGCAGAAGAAAGTGGGCATTTCATCTCGTATTATTGCCTCAGCAAATTCTCCATGATGTCTAGCTATCCATTTTTTAACCACCCCAAATGCTAGTTCTATTGGGTTAAAATCCGGTGAGTATGGTGGTAACATTATTAGGATACATCCTGCCTTTTCTATTTCTTCTCTTATAATTTTACCTCTATGTATTTGACAGTTATCCATGATAATAACTGAATTTTTGCCGGGATATGGATAACATCGTGGTAGTAGGGTATCGCGAACAAAGAGGAAAAAGCTTTCTGCCGTAAAGCTACCTTGCAAGATATCCTGACACAAGAATCCTTCTTCTGTGAACGCAGGCAAAATGGAATATTTTTCCCCCTTACCAAATGGTAAAGGGTTAACTACCCCGGTGCCTTGAGGTCCCCAAACCTTTTTCCTATCGCCCACTCGTTCGTTGGCAGCACTTTCATCCACGAAAACTAGCTGAAAAGGCTTATATACAGAAATCTCGTATGTATAGGCGTCACGAAGTACTCCATTCCGTTCTATTGCCGCCTTAATAGCCTTGTGCACCATAAATATTAGCAAAGTCCGATACCATTCAGACAACTGGCATCTATGTTTCTAAAGGTAATAATACTTACTACATTCTTATTCCATTTCACTCTTGAAAGTGATTTCCATACTGTACTAACAGCTAGCTGCAAGCCATATGCCCGAAAGATCGCATCACGGATTTCATCAAGATATAAATATGGTTGCTCCTTCAGCAGTACGAGTATCCACTGATATATTATTAGCTATGACACCTTCCAAGGCCAATTAATAGAATAGTACTCACATTCATAACATCATTGTCTATCCTTTTTGGCCTTCCACCAGAATTCTGAGGTGGGAAAACACTTCCATACCGGAGATCGCTAGATTTTGCTCTCTGAATAGTCCGGATCGAAAGCCCAGCATCTATTGCAACTTGTTGAATAGTTTCATTATTTTCTAAACGACGTAGGCACAGACGAAGAACCTCTGGTGGGCTGGGTGCCGGCATTGGTAGGATAATCCGTAAATTAGAGAGAGAAATAATAGATCCTAGGAAGGTACGACTACTTCTCTGGGGACTCTCTTTGCCTAGGAAAATCCAGCCTGACCCATTGCAAAGACCGTGCGTTGAGACATTCAAAAAAAAAAAGATCGCTCCTGCTCGCACCGCGACTCCTTCGATACGACGACCTTTTCGAAAATCACAATATGTTGCGCGCTACAGTAGATCAGCGGACCTGGCCCAGCAAGGCTTGATTCTATAGGCATGCTCGGCTGGACAGGCTAAAATTCCTCCTTTCGCCTTCGTATGATAACTTGGCATCCGGTGGCAACTACGGAACATCGCTTGCCTTCCACTCGTCTGTAGACGATAAGCTTGCATAAGCGAGCGTGCGACACAACATTACGGTAGGGCAACCTGCCGTAAGCTTACCAGGCACCATTGGCTCGGTAAGTTGGGAAACACATCCGAGATCTCGATGATTTTGTATAGTACTCGCGGTGTCGAAGCATTTTTAAAAAGGCTCTATCGCATACCGCCAAAATTTCTCCTTTTTGCTTTGATTTCTGTGTATTCAATAACAGTCTTTTTAAAAACACTTCGTCCCCGCGAGTAAAGTCAGTAGGCAAAGGTTTTTGTGAATTGGGGATTCAAAAAGACGGAGATCAGGGTGCGCTGAGCTGAGGTGGAGGCATCATGGGATATTGGTGTTCCTATGGAGGGGCGGTTTTACTCGTCAAGGGAAATGCCACTGGGCGGGGGCGTTTTCTGAGTGGCTATGCTTTGATCGGATTACACCCGAGGCTGTGACAACCTCCTCAACTGCTTGCATAGGGGGCCCAAAGGCTAAGTAGCACTACGTGGGCTAAGTTTATAGGACAATGGTGAGCGTTTGAGTCTTAGAGATAATAGCGCTCAGGGTGAGGAAGTTCTTGGGGGGAAATACCCCCCCCGTGGAGTGCAAAGACTGGCTACGAGCCAGCAGCAGGCTGATCTACTGTTGTCATCCCTGACACTACACATACAGGGTGTGATTGAACACCGCTCTCGCAGGGTGCTAGCAATGGGTGCCAATGAGGAACGAACCCCCAGTGATGGAGGAAAGCTGTCAACCCCGATAGCTCAAGTAAATCTGGCGAAACAGTTATCCTGGGGTGCTGAAAGTGGGGACGATAGGGTCGTGGAGCCAGTAGAGGTCCAACATTCCCGATGTATCCGGTGATTGCTATCTGGTGGAAATTGTTGTTTTTTTGGTACGCTTAGCGCCTGATAGATGAGTTTTGTTTTGTGCGGGGTACTCTGGGATGCTGATCTGCCCCCAGCCCCCCATTTTCTTCATGTGTGTCAAGGATTAAGTTGCGGGTTTCCCGGGTAAGCCAACCCCTCTCCTGCTCCTAGGAAATCTCACCCTCTTGGAAAATTCTGGTAGTAGAAGATATTTTGGTTTAGGCACCGAAGTAGAGCATATATCTTGAGACCTTTTGGGAGGTAGAGGGTGTCTTAGCTTTCTACAGTAGGGTAGCGGTGGTTTTCCTTCCCTCTTGTGCAAAGGCGCGGAATGTAAGAGTGAATTGTGGTTTTTTTCTTTCGGGTACACTGGTTGCCGACATATACGGGGGGGTGAATTTGGTCCCTTATGACGTGGAGAAGCAGGTAGTGGTGATAAGGTCGGTTTGAGATCACGAAAGGCCGTTCGAAATAGGACTGTGCAATTGGTGAGAGGGATTGACTTCTTTCTAGGGCGGCCTCGTGTCTTGTGTTCTTGAGATAACTCCGATTATACTTTCGCTGCAGCCCCACTCCCCCATTAGCTGCTTGGGGCTTGTGCATACGGCAGCCCACAATCAAGTTTGTTTCACAGAGAGGGTTGCCATCATCTGGTGGATTAATTAGGCAGGGCATTCGCCCACCAGGCCTCAAAAACTACCGTCGCCCCCACTCATCGTCGCTCCCAGGAAAACCATATCAACCAACCCCATCGGACATAATTACTCAAGAACCGCCCCTCTACAACCGGCGAAACGGTGAAAAATCCAAAATGTCTCAATCTCACATCAACGAAAATACCGATCCTTCTAGTGATCCCAATTATTTTAATAATACCCACAGTTTTAATACAGACAATTCTGTTAGATATGTGTGGAACAACTGCACGATCGCTGGTGAGGATTCTGGAATTTTTGCCTGGCTATCTCTACTTGAACCCCAGACACGGCACCACGACATCCGAACCCGTAGGGTCGGCGAAGTGGGGGGCTGGCTATTAGAAACCGAGGAATATCGGAATTGGTTTGGTGGTACTCGTGGTGATGGACCTAATGGCTCAGCATTATTTTGTTATGGAGGTCCGGGGGTTGGGAAGACCTACGTTAGGTAAGGGGAAGATGCTCGAGGGGGGAAAGGTATTGCTAATAAGCTGCGACATTAGTTCCCTAGTGATAGATACGTTATGTAAGCGGGCAATAGTGGAAAACGCTAGCGTTGCGTGCTTCTACTTCGACTTCGCCGTTAAGGAGGAGCAATCCCCGGATGCGATTCTGGCTTCGGTGCTGAAACAGGTTGTTGGTGGACTGGACAGGGTTCCGGAAAAAATAGTCAAAGCTTTCCGCGCCCGAGGGAAGGTCATTGGTGGCCAGAGGCTACAGCTCGAGGAGATTGTGGGGTTCTTGCAGGATATCATGTCCTCCCGACCTACGTTTATATGCATGGACGCCCTAGACGAGTATCCTGCCAGACATCGGATGAAGCTTCTCGACCTACTCAGCCAAGTTCTCCAAAAGGCCCCCGGCGCTCGACTATTTCTGACCGGGAGACTACATATCCGGGATGAGGTTGACAAACACCTTGCGGGTAGGGCAGTGACACGATCAATAACACCCGCCGAGAATGATATCATCACTTTCCTCCGAGAAAAATTGAGAGAAGATACGATGCCGCATGCGATGGACGAGAGTTTAGAGGAGGAAATTATAGAGTATCTTTCCAAGGCAGTTTCGGGAATGTAAGTCGGATAAGAACACTCGCCAGAATCCCTAAAGCTATGTGCTGAATGATATTGTATCTAGATTCCTACTTGTCTTCTTGAGCATCGAGGCGATTCTACAGGATACGACTCTTTATCGAAGGAGACAGAGGCTTAGGGAAATGGAGGGTGGCTTAGGGTTGGCGGGTGCATATGGGGCAATGCTGGGAAGGATAAAGGCCCAGGATGTGGAAAGAGCGAAACTCGGGATGGCCGTTCTAATGTGGATCTCCCATTCGATGCGGCCATTGCAGATGGATGAGCTACGTCACGCCATCGCAATCCGGATAGGGTCAAGCGATCTCGGTAACGATGAAATTCCCGCAATATCGACATGGCTAAGCTGTTGTCAAGGACTTGCAATCGTGGATAAGGGCGCATCGACTGTTAGGCTGATCCATTTTACTCTCCAGGAGTATCTTGGCACACATCCAGACCTTTTTGACAAAGCTCATGCGACGATGGCGGAAACATGTTTGACGTATCTCAACTTCCAGCATTTCAAAGACCTTCCAGCTGGCTCATCCCCTGGTGAGCGAGGGACACCGTTTCTTAAATATTCTTCGCTGTATTGGGGAACCCACATGCGAATGGAGCTCTCAGATCGTGCAAAAACATTGGCGCTCGAGCTTCTTGTAGAATGGGATAGTCACGCGTCTGCTAAATACCTTTGGAAATCGGTCGAAAGGGGGTTGCCCACTCACAATTATTACCCTAGGGGTAAGCCATTTCCTGCACTGCACTGTATCTCGTACTTCGGCATCGCCGATGTCGCGGATACTCTGATTCAGATGAAAAGATGGGATGTAAACCAAAGGGATAGTGCGGGTATGACGCCACTCATATGGGCTGCAAGAAACGGGCATGAACCGGTGGTGGGGTTGCTTTTGCGACAAAAACATATCAAGCCTGATAGGTTGGGCGGGGATGAGGGCCAAACAGCCCTGTCATGGGCTGCTAGAAATGGACATGAGAGAGTGGTGAGGATATTTCTTGGACCCCAATTTGTCAATCCTGGGACCATTGGTCGGCTATGGGGGGCACGTCTGGTAGTGGGTCAAATGTTTGGCCTACGATATATCAACCCCGACGCTCCAGACAGCTGGTATGACCGCACACCGCTCTCGTGGGCTGCCGGGAATGGCCATGAGGGAATAGTGAAGCTACTACTGGAGCGAAAAGATGTCAACCCGGATATTCCAGAGAGTGATTATGGCCGAACGCCGCTCTCGTGGGCTGCCGCGAATGGCCATGTGGGAATAGTGATGCTACTGTTGGGGCGGAGAGATGTCAACAATGATAGTTTAAGCAAATCCGACCGAACACCACTCTCGTGGGCTGCCGAGTATGGCCACGAAGGAGTAGTGAAGATGCTGCTAGAGCGGAAAGATGTCAACCCTAACACCCTAGACACGATGTATGGCCGAACACCGCTCTCGTGGGGTGCCGGGAATGGCCGTGAAGGAGTAGTGAAGATATTGTTAGAGCGGAAAGATGTTAACCCCGATAGTTCGAGCAAGTTCGGCCGAACCCCGCTCTCGTGGGCTGCCGGGAAAGGACATGAGGGGGTGGTGAAGATATTATTAGAGCGGAACGATGTCAATCCCGATAGTTCAAGCAAATCCGGCCGAACACCGCTCTCGTGGGCTGCCGCGAACGGCCATGAGGGAGTAGTGAGGCTACTATTAGAGCGCAGAGATGTCAACCCTGATTCCCCAGACACGATGTATAGCCAAACACCGCTCTCATGGGCTGCCTCAAATGGCCATGAGGGAGTAGTGAGGCTACTGTTAGAGCGGAGAGATGTCAACCCCGATACTCTAGACACGGGGCTTGGCCGAACACCGCTCTCGTGGGCTGCCACGAATGGCCGTGAAGGAGTAGTTAAGGTATTGTTAGAGCGGAAAGACGTCAACCCTGATAGTAAAAGCGAATCCGGCCGAACACCGCTCTCGTGGGCTGCCGCGAATGGCCGTGAGGGCATAGTAAAGATATTGTTAGAGCGGAAAGATGTCGACCCCAACAGCTCTACTAAATCCCGCCAAACACCGCTAATGCTGGCAGCTAGAAACAGGCATGATACAGTTGTAAAACTGTTACAGGTCCAACGTTCCTGATGCATGCCGTAATTGGCTCTCCGCCTTGTTCCCCAGAGGTTGTCACCTTGTTCCATGGAAACCGTCCCTTGTTTGCACAGGTAGTGTCGCATGAATATAAGTTTAGTGTCGCATGGTCTGAGATGGTTCTTTTCTTCTTATTTTCAGCTATTTTTCTGGCATTTTAGCGATTAAGCTAGAAGTTGGGTTTTTTTATAGATAAGTTAACCTTTCTCTCACTCATCGGCAATCCCTCTCTTTGTTTGATACCAGCATAGATTAATGTTTAAGTAGAGGATATACAGTATCTGGAAGTTTTTTTTTGTGTAGAGGGTGCCTTGGTCCATCACACCACCATAATTCTTGTTTTGTTTTCTTTTCTTACTCTGAGGAGCGGGGATGTATTAAGGGTGGCGCTTGTTAGACAAACTTTTCTTAAATACACTAATGGTCGACATACCCGGGGGTGCATGGAAGATATTACTAAAGTCAGGTGACAAAGGACCCCAGCCGACTTCCATGTCACACCAAAACCAGGCAGGCACTCTTTATCACCCACTGAAACACCCCAACCAATCTGTCGCTTCCACTTTAGGCAAAGCCCAACTAGGGAACCTGTACTAGTACAATAGAGAGTATCAGGCAAGTGACTTGGGCAGTTTTTACGGAATGGAGAAACCAGAGATATCTGACAATAGTGGGTTGTCACTTATCTTTTGTATGGCACCCTTATATAAAGTCTCTAATCACCTTCCGATCTTAGTATACCACATCATTGCGCAAAAGATTATAAGATATTAGTCTATAGTCCCGACACCCCCATTACACAAAGGAATAGTTGTTCTCATCCTTCTTGCAAGTTCTTGAGACTTCTTACATAGGTTGTGCCGAGTTATGAGTTTCGGGGAATGGCAGTTTCTGGGGGTAATCAAGCCAATGGCCGGAGTTTTCTGTCATCCGAATTTATTTTGCGGCGAGGTGGAGGTGGTTGTGTGAGGTCACGAAAGCCTTTGAAATATGGGGACTTCGTTCCGGAGCGATCTCATGTCTTGTGCTTTGAATTATTCTTGAAATTTGCCCAGAATTCTTGCCCTGGCCAAAGAAAGTTTGGTCAATACCAGCCAACGGACCCCACAATAATAGCATCCGGTTTCCCACTCCATCCAGTGAGTTAGTGGATATGGCCTCTCCTGGTGCCGTTGCTGTGGTCCAAGTAGCTATAGCCGCTGCAGAATTTAATGCCCCTCGGCGCCTCCTTGTTGAAATGACTTCTGTCCCGAGGTTGATGGTGCAGTTGGACAAGTCAATATACTTCAACGAGCACCAATTAGCTGTCATGTGCTGCTCCCGGAAACTGAATTCACCCCTGCCAGAGTTAGAGAGGGATTGAGGCTCTGGAGTTGCACAAGATTGCGCTGGCCCAATCATTACATCTAATGCTTAAGAGGTAGTTGGGCACTCGCTGAATACTGAACCGCAAATCAATTCTCCCTCCAGACCATCCTTTGATCTCGAAGAAACATTTGACTCAGTTTGTGATGGCATAATAATCCCAGTAGTGGAGCATTGCCTGAGAGCAGAGATAGCGGAGATAGCGGAGGCACGGGGAACACTCACATGTATGAAGGAACACCAGAGTGTGGACATCAGGAACGTTCTAGGGCATGAACGGATGTATAGGTCATATGCGGAGACATAGGGCTATCACATGTATGAGCAGAGTTTTCACTACTTAAGGTGAACCGTACCTACAACCTCCATAGAGATATAGACAACACAACCTCTCCACCCGACAACACATCCGAGCATACGATTGTCGACGTACCTTCATCAGGTTACAAGCACACGATCGGTGACGAACCTCCATCGGTTTGCACTGCACCATGTTTTGAGTGAAAAATGTGCTTTACCCGCATTGAATCGAACACATGTAATTCCAATATACAGCATGGGACATCTATTCACGATACATGTATAATTAGATAAGCCATGGCCCATGGGGGGAATGGTGACCCCGCACTTTGCCCTTTTTTAAGGAGCAAAAGGCACTATGGGCCAAAGATTTATATGCAAGCCACTCGGGGGCTATACACTTCTTCCGTGCCGGTGGTGGCACCCTACTCACTGGGATTTTTTCTTTTTTTCCTCCCATGAGTCCAAGTCAATTATTGGCCTAACAGCTCATTCAGAAAAGGTACTCATTCCAAGTGCTTGAAGAGCTATCTACTGTACCCATAGGGAACAAATTTTATTCCCCCTTCACCTCTTCTTGTTTTACATTTCCACTTGCACAAGTTTATAATATGGTAAGGGTGGGGGTTAATATGAAGGGTTGCGCGATGTCATCTTCTGCTATACCGGGACTTTTACGGGATCGCTTGTAACCATGGTATCATTTACCAGACGCCCACCTTGCCCTAGGCTAATTCAGAGAACCAGACATGAGTCAGAGAAGCTCGGTAATGGTTCTGTGGATGTACCCGAGCATTGCTTAATTTTCATATTCTACCGGTAACTTTAGTTCCCACCACAGCTCAACCACAGATCAACAGACAAACTCCACCACAGTAAGGCTGACGATATTATCCGCGCGAGACTTCAACAAGAAGGTACCAACACGAGGAACGACTTTTCGACCGCATGTCCACTGGGCAACAGGGAGATTTTACTTCTGCCAAGCTTGGATATCCCCGGGATCAGGATGGGGGGGTTCGACCGTTCGAAGTCAAAAAAAACCCACGAGGGACACATGCCACGGAATTTGGAAGGAGAATGAAGACAAGAAAGAATTTTGTCCGTGGTCGACTTATGAGGCTATAGTGGACATCATCTTCATCCCGTGTTTTCCATTCCAGCACCTTGTGCCTTTGCTGGCCTATCCTGTATCCCGTTTGGAAAAAACTGCGCCGTTCGATCTACAATGTAACTAGAGGTGCATTAGGAACTACGGAAGAAACCAATGATCGTAGTATCGTACTCGTAGACGAATTTTAATACCAACATGTCAGGACTCCGTACGCGGCCCGGATTCCAAGGTTTAGAGGGTGGCTACCTCCTCCAGGGCAAATCGGCGGAGGTGGCCCAACAAAGAATGATTCAATAGGCATGCTCCCCTTGACACTAGAATTTCACCTTCCGCCCTCGTATCATAGCTTAAATATACGGGGCCGACCGCCGCACATCGCTTGCCTGCTACTCGGCAATGGGTAGGTTTACGTCGACTAGAATGCGACATAACATACCCTAGGCCAATTCCGGGAAGGAGGGATGGGCTGGAAGAGCTGAGTAAAGTTAGGTGGCCAAACCTGTTTTCACACTAAGAGGTTGAAATAAGGTGTGGAGGTGATGTGCGCTTACGCATGGCGAAACCCGGATCCAAACCCGGCATCCGGATCGCCACCCTTGTTCTGACAAAGCATATTCCAACCACGCCTCTCCCGTGCCCCAACAATATAAATAAGTACCCTACCACATTTCCTAACCTTATCCCTTATTTCAAACCATTATTATGAACTCCTAATGTTATCTTGAGCTACAAAATCATATGGAGCTACAGAGATACTATGCCAAGCCACAACAATGCATCGAGAGGCATATTTTGGGTGAGCCTTTCTTTCTGTAAGACGCTACTCGTATTATAGATAACAGTAAAAACCACGAGCGTATAATTGAAGCTTCTCTACTGGAAACAGCTATATTCACAAGCTTCCAATCACTAACCTAATAAAGCGATCCAAACCAAATCTTCATCTACCTAGCATAGTCAGGCTGTGTGGGGGCAAAAATGTTGAAAATCACAGGCAATCACTCGGCAAAAAAGGACATTTCCTTTATACCTTTCCTATTGTGTCGCTCTTTTTGTCCTTAATTTCCCGTGCCAGTCATTATAAATCAAAGAAGAGGAACGAGGATACTTGGTTTGTATGCTCCATATGAGGATTCACATACATGACCGGAAAGGTTCGGAAAGCAGAGTGGAGGAACGAGCGGAATACTGAGTGCAAGTAAGACCGGAACTCTTTTATTGTATACGCATCCCCGGAATGATTCCCGCAGGTTGGGAAGTTGGGGAAAGCTCTTTGGATTGTCTATATAAACCATCAGTGCCGCCACAGACAGAATAAGCAAGCATTATACGAGTCCGGGGAATCTGCAGCTCTTTCCCCCTTGACTTCACTTTCGCTCTCCTTCGGACTCGTCTGTCTTTCCACCAGCTGCCACTCATAACAACAGGCAAGAGGCCAACCGCAATAGCTCATTTGGATCCGGGCGAACACTGCTCTGGTTGGCTACAGCGAGTGCACAGAGGTAGTGAAGCCACTTTTGAGTCAGAGGAATCTCAAACCTAATAGTTCAAATAAATCAGGCCGAACACTGCCGTCGTTGGCTGCCGAGAACTGCCATGAGGGAACAATTACCCTATTGCTGGGACGAGAAGACATCAACACCGACACCCGAGATGCAGAGGATGGCTAACCGCCGCTGTCCTGGGCTGCGAAGAAGGCAAAAGAGGAGGGCAGTCAGTTTGCGATTCGGGCGGAAAGAGGTCTACCCCAGTAGCTCCAATTAATCCGGTCGAAAACGGCTCTCGTTGGCTACTTGGAATGGCCATGTGATAATAGTGAATCTACTACTAGAGCGGAACCCTGATTACACATGTGAATCCGGACGAACACCTCTCTGGTTGGCTGCAGGGAATGGGTGCGAAGCAATAGTGAAGCTTCTGCGGGAGCGGAAGATGTCAACCCGGAGTGTTCAAATAAATCCGGCCGAATACCGCTTTCTTGGGCTCCCCGAAGTGATCATGGAAGGGGTAGTGATGTTACTATTAAAACGGAATGTTAATCCCCATGGTACGAGATTGGTGACAAAATTGGTGACCCCCATTTTACACTAAAAATGGCCATTTTCACCTCAAAATCACAGCCAGTTGCTTTGCAAAAAAATGTTAAAATTCCTCAGTCTTTAGACTCATCTAGATATTATCATTTATATATGTGACAAGCTCTGTTAGTTAATGCCCATGGCGCAATACTAGAAATAATGATTGTGGGCAAGAGGTAACTCTGGTTTTGTATGAGAGTCTCATAGAAAAGGTACATTGCAACCGCATCCAATGACAATCCTCAGCTCTCAACTCTCACAGGAGAATGGGAAAATTCTCATAATTCTTACCTAGAAAGTTTGAACAATTTCCTAGACTATATCTTGGTTTTATTAAATCTATAAGGTTTTGGGGTGAGTTATGAGAGTCCGAAATCTGCCATTTTTGGTGTAAAACGTTGGGGGGGGCACGAATTTTGTCGACAAGATCGTACAAGTAAATCTGCCTGAGCTCCGCTCTTCTGGGTTTCCAGGAATAGTTATGAGGGAATAGTCGAGTTCTTGGCGAAGCGGAAAGATGTTATCCCAATGGCTCACGCGAATCCGGCCGAACACCGTTCTTGTGGGCTGCAGCGTATGGACACGAAAGAGTAGTGAATCTGCAATTCAACCTGAAGGATGTCAACCCAAATCGTCCAGGCAAACCTGGCCAAACACAGCTCAGGCTCGCTGCCGGCCCGGGCACGATAGAATCGTGAAGCTGCTAAAGGCCCAACGTTCCTAGCCTATTCTGTAATTAGGCCCCTGCTTGGTTTGCTTGAGTTTGTAATCTTATCTCATCGAAATACTCGTCTCTTAGTACATCTAGTGCCAGATGAATATGAGTTTTGTCTGGGTGGTCCCTGATGTCTGTTGTCCTCTGCCTTCAGTTTTTCTTCTAGAGTTTTGATGACCAGGTTAGAATCTTCTTGGGTAAGTTGAATTTTCTCCAACTCTCACGCAATCCAACTCTTTTACTGGGTAGTCGAATACCATTATGTTTAGGGAGAGTATATGTATATATTTTGGAATTTATTTTTTGGTGAAGCATGTCCTGCACAATGCGATATTTTAGTTTTATTTCTTTCCCTTATCTAATGGACAGGAATGTATCAAAAGTAATTTGGCGTAATGCTTTGGTAGAGAATATCTTTCAGGTATACTAATGGTCAGCTTACTCGGAGGCGTATTGCAGGTGTCGATATTTTGTGCGGAGGAAGCCTAGGTGGTGGTGGTGGTGGTAGCTGTGTGGGATCGCACATGGACGTTTGAAATAGAATTGTGTAATTGCACAAACGGATCGAATCCTTTCCAAGTGATTTTGTTTCCTGTGATTTTGAATCATGATTCAGATATGTCTCCTAAATGTTGAAGCTATAGCAGAGTTTGGTCAACCCTAATCAGCCCACTTCCGCCAGTGCCCAAACGGGGCAACATATTAATTCCCTTCACCCTTGAGTGGAAGCACAATGCTCAAGGTTAAGGATGAATAAGAAATCACCCCAGTGATCCGAGCTAAGCCTGACTCTAGTCCTTAAATACGCGCACCACTTCGAAATAGATTATAGCGATTCAATCACCACCCCCAACTCTAGCAATACGAGCGAAGCTGGTGCAACCAATAGATGATGTCTAGCAGGCGATGTGGAGTGACGGGAGAACCTTCGGTATTCACCACCCAAGCTACTAGGATATTTTTTAGAATATAGAAAGAGACTAAGACATATAGCGCGCGAAATCACATAGGGCAATGACAACCAAATCTGAGAAAATCAACTAGGAGAACATGAGAGAAGCCGTTGGAGGTTGTTAGATCATTCTGGGCATGGTCGGACTGTTGCTTCGTGGCTCGGATAGGCTTTAGGGATGCGCTGAGGCTTGGTATCACTACATCCGTGGGAAGGAAAGTGAAATTGTCGGATTCTTGAAGGCAACAATGGGCGGGAGTCTCTATGATATTTGTCTTTCCTTTATCAGGATGGGAACATGGAAGGAAACTTGAAACAGACCTAGAAGTGCACATATATGAGTTGCGACCAATGGAAGGATAAGAGGATGATTTCGTTTATGATTTATATCTACTCTTGCCGTTACTGTTTAGATAGAGTGTAATGAACAAGGGAACTTCTATACTCATCCCAAATTCGTGAATTGGAGTCCTACTTCTGCTGCTTTAGTTCTCGCCGTCTGGGGTCATTTTTAGATAACTCTTGATACCCTCCACGGTAGTATTACCTAGTACCCTAACTACCTCACTAAAACATCTCACAATTTTTTCGCCGATATAGGGCCTTCCGGTAAGGAATACTGGTGTATTCGGTGGACGATTTGTCGTAGTGACTCTAGGGACTCACATCGGTGCTACGGAGGCGACCCGGGTAAAGTGCCTTAGTTAGAGTAGCTGTGGTAGGGATGTACTAGCCTTCTTCAGAAAATCTATAGTATTAGAAAGCAGGAGACCTCGCCCGCCGAACACGTTCTTAGCCTTCTCAAAATCTCCCGTATATGTCGTAGGATCCCTCGCCTAACGAGCCGCCGGGAATAGTGCCATGTTAGAAGTCGCGGGATGCTGCCCGGAATCCTCTTGCGATAGTAGTTTCATTGTTCCTATAAATGGTTCGGGAATGCGTTTGATGCGTCCACAGAACGGAAAGAGGAAGGAAAACTGAAGAGCCGGAAGGAAGCATGAAAGCGTTGGATGTTCGGAGGCTATGAGGCATGTGCGATGATCCATGGGGGGATATGAGGAGACTTCGTTGTGGTTTATATATACTCCTGTCTCTATAGTTAATCGAGTACCGGTAGTTAGTTGAGAGTGCAGTAGATATCGAGCAGGGGAGTAGCGAGAGTGAACTTCCCCATTCACCTTTAAGTCGTGCGCTGGCGGTCGGATCTTGTTGTGGGCCCCGGGCCAGTTGAAAACACCAAACATATTTGTCTTAGACTGTTCCCGTTGAACAAGGAAATCGCAGCATAGCCCTACGATGGCTGTCTCTTTTCCCTTAGGCCTTGTTCGGTTGCGATGGATCCGTTCCGTTATCCCATACAAATGTCCGTTTCAAAAATGAGAGAAGGCTATTTTCACGGCAGAAACGGTCGCCCAACGGAACAGAACCATCGCAACCGAACAGGTCCTTAGATTGGTCGCGCGGAATATCAATGGCTAGGGAACTATTACTTGTTGATAGTTAGTGGCAGCTGGATTTCCGTTCTCTAGACAACACTTTCTGCCTGACATAGCTTTCTTTCACCCTTTGATTCTCGTGACATAATAACTCTCACTCAACCCAATCATCTTTCGTATCTTGTCACCCTCTGAACCGGCTGGTTTGCAGTGCCCGGTTCCCCATCGCATTAAACTAGCAGGCTCATACGCACTTATGCAGTTGCTATAGTTCAAGTAACGATAACCGAGGTAGAATTTGGTCCCCCCGCGTTTATTTCGCTAATGAGGTTGGGGGTCTTGTTTGAGTTATTCCTGCTGAACCAGTTGAAATTATCGGTAATCTGTCGCTTAACGATATCAGCACAATAGGCTATTATTCTGATGGATGAATTCTGTGCAGGGTAGTCTGGGATGTTTATTTGTTTTTGGCTTTCGGTTTTTTTTGGTGTGTACGGGATTTAGTCACAAGTCTCTCGGATGGTCAATCCATCCCTTGCTCTTCGGAGATCTCACCTCTTTGCCCAATAAGAGAGTAGACTTAAGTTAGGGTTAGGCATCCGAGCAGAGCATATCCAATGGACCGATGAAACATGCAGATTCACCGCCTTCCATATACGGTAGCGCTATGCCGTGTCTCAGTGGCTTGGCCTGAAAATCAATCGTGAAATATCGAGCTTTTATTGGTGGAAAGTTGCTTAGCCACAGCCTAGAGCTACCGTATACGGAAGACTGTAAATCTGCTTGTCTCATCGGTCCATGGGATAAGTTATCTGTAGACCTAATTTTGCTCAGAGGGTGTCTTAGTTTTGTATAGTACGGTATCTTTTACTTTCTTTCCTGCCTCCGCGAAAAGAGCAGAATGTAAGGTTTTATTGATTAGAGATTTTTCCCGAATTCAATGATTGTGGACATAATCAGGGGTGCATTTGATATTTCGTGGGGTGGGGAGGCGGGTGGTGGTGTTTGGTTGGTGTGGGATCGCGAAAGGTCATTCGAAATGCAACTGCCCAATTGCAGAGAAGGGCTGACTACCGGTACTTTCCGGAGCGACTGCGTGTTTTGTGCCTTGGAATTATAGCTACGATATGTCTCCTATTGGTTGAAGCTGTAACAAGGAGAGTTTGATCAACACAGTCCTAGTGCAGCTCAGTGCCAAATAGCACAAATTATTAACTGTCTTACTTTCATTGCAGCCCCATTACGGCATCAGCGGCTGGAGTTTTGCATGTTTTGTATGTTGGTGTGTTGAGGAAGATGGATTTTCAAGGTGGGTCTGCCCCACGGCTGCGTTTTCTAAGCGACATAGCGGTTGGATTTGCTCAATAATAAATATTAGATTGAAGATGCATCCACAATCATGTTGGTTCCACAAATTGTGTGCCATTATCGGGTGGAGTTGATTAGACTAGGCCTTCGCCCAGAAAGCTTTAAGATGTCAGTCGCTTCCCCATTTCTTCGCCCCCCCCGAGAAATTACATCGACGAACGCTACACCGTAAAATTACCCAAGAATCATCCTCAACAACCTTCAAGTCAACAAAATATACAAAAATGTCTCAACAACACACAAGCGGCAATATCGACTCTTTTAACATTAGTGATTCTTTCAACAAGGTTTGGAATAACTGCACGATCGCTGACGAGGATTCGGAAATTTTGACTTGGCTATCTCCAATGGAACCACAGACACGGCACCATGACATTCGAACCCGTAGGGTCGGCGAAGTGGGAGGCTGGCTATTAGAAACCGAGGAATATCGGAATTGGGTTGGTGGTACTCGGGGTCATGGACCTAATGGCTCAGCCTTATTTTGTTATGGAGATCCGGGGGTTGGCAAGACCTACATTAGGTACGAGAGAAGATACTCGGGGAAAGAAAGGTATTGCTAATAAGCTGCGACATTAGTTCCCTAGTGATAGATACCTTATGTAAGCAGGCGATAGGGGAAAACGCTAGCGTTGCGTGCTTCTACTTCGACTTCGCCGTTAAGGAGGAGCAATCCCCCGATGCGATTCTGGCTTCGGTGCTGAAACAGGTTGTTTGTGGACTGGACACGGTTCCGGAAAAAATAGTCAAAGCTTTCCGCACCCGAGGGAAGGTAATTGGTGGCCAGAAGCTACAGCTCGAGGAGATTGTGGGGTTCTTGCAGGATATCACGTCCTCCCGACCCACGTTTATATGCATGGACGCCTTAGACGAGTATCCCGCCAGACATCGGATCAAGCTTCTCGACCTACTCAATCAAGTTCTCCAAAAGGCCCCCACCGCTCGACTATTCCTGACCGGGAGATCACATATCCGGGATGAGGTTGACAAGCATCTTGTGGGCAGGGCAGTGACACGATCAATAACACCCGCCAAGAATGATATCATCACATTCCTCCGAGAAAAATTGAGAGAAGATACGATGCCGCATGCGATGGACGAGAGTTTAGAGGAGGAAATTATAGAGAATCTTCCCAAGGCAGTTTCGGAGATGTAAGTCGGATGGGAACACTCTCCAGAATCTCTAAAGCTATGTGTGCTGAATGATATTGTATCTAGATTCCTACTTGTCCTCTTGAGCATCGAGGCGATTCTACAGGATACGACTATTTATGGAAGGAGACAGAGGCTTAGAGGAATCAAGGACGGCTCCGGCTTAGGGGGAGCATACGGGGCAATGCTAGGAAGGATAAAGGACCAGGGTGGGGAAAGAGCAAGGCTTGGGATGGCCGTTCTGATGTGGATCTCCCATTCGAGGCGGCCAATGCAGGTTGATGAACTATGTCACGCCATCGCAATCCGGATAGGGTCAAGCGATCTTAGTAACGACGAAATTCCTGCAATATCGACATGGCTAAGCTGTTGTCAAGGACTTGTCATCGTGGATAAGGGAGCCTCGACCGTTAGGCTGATCCATTTTACTCTCCAAGAGTACCTTGGCACACATCCCGACCTCTTTGACAAAGGTCATTCGACGATGGCAGAAACCTGCCTGACATATCTCAACTTCCGGCATGTTAAAGACCTTCCAGCTGGCTCATCTCCTGGTGAACGAGGGATACCGTTTCTTGAATATGCTTCTCTATATTGGGGAACCCACATGCGAATGGAGCTCTCAGATCGCGCAAAAACATTAGCGCTCGAGCTTCTTGGCCAATGGGATAGTCACGCATCAGCCAAATGCCTTTGGAACTCGGTCGCTGAGAGGGGGCGTTCTTACTATTACCACGAGGATAAGCCATTTCCTGCACTGCACTGTATCTCGTACTTCGGCATTGCCGATGTCGCGGATACTTTGATGCAGGAGAACAGATGGGATGTGAACCAAAGGGATCGTGCAGGTATGGCGCCACTCATATGGGCTGCAAAATATGGGCATGAAGCGGTGGTAAGGTTGCTTTTGCGACAAAAACATATCAAACCTGATATGTTGGACGGGGATAAGGGCCGAACAGCCCTGTCATGGGCCGCTGGAAATGGACATGAGGCAGTGGTGAGGTTATTTCTTGGACCGCAATTTGTCAACCCTGGGAGCATTGGTCGGTTATGGGGAGCACCTTCAGTAGTGGGACAAATGTTTGGCCTACGATATGTCAACCCCGACGCTCCAGAGAGGTTTTCTGATCGTACACCTCTCTCGTGGGCTGCCGGGAATGGCCATGAGGGAATTGTGAAGCTACTGTTGGGGCGGAGAGATGTCAACCCTGACAGCCCAAACAACTCCGGCAGAACACCGCTCTGGTATGCTGCCGCGAATGGCCGTGAGGGAGTAGTGAAGCTGTTGTTAGAGCGGAAAGATGTCAACCCTGATAGTCCGAGCGAATCCGGCAAAACACCGCTCTCGTTGGCTGCCGAGAATGGCCATGAGGGAGTGGTGAAGATACTGTTAGAGCTGAAAGATGTCAGCCCTGATAGTCCGAGCGAATCCGGCCGAACACCGCTCTCGTTGGCGGCCGGGAGTGGCCGTGAAGGAATAGTGAAGATATTGTTAGAGCGGGAAGATGTCGACCCCAACACCCTAGACACTCAGTATGGCCAAACACCGCTCTCATGGGCTGCCAAGAAAGGCCATGAGGGAATGGTGAAGATATTGTTAGAACGTAGAGATGTCAACCTTAACACCCTAGACACTCAGTCTGGCCAAACACCGCTCTCGTTGGCTGCCGAGAATGGCCATGAGGGAGTGGTGAAGATATTGTTAGAGCGGAAAGATGTCAACCCTGGTAGTTCAAGCAAATTCGGCCAAACACCGCTCTCGTTGGCTGCCAAGAATAGCCATGAGGGGGTGGTGAAGATATTGTTAGAGCGGAAAGATGTCAACCCTGATAGTTCTGACGGATCAGGCCGAACACCTCTTTCATGGGCTGCCGAGAGGGGCCGCGCGGGAGTAGTGAAGATGTTGTTAGAGCGGAATGATGTCAACCCTGATAATTCAAGCAAATTCGGCCAAACACCGCTCTCGTTGGCTGCCGAGAATGGCCATGCAGGAGTGGTGAAGATATTGTTAGAGCGGAAAGATGTCAACCCTGATAGTTCAAGCATATTCGGCCAAACACCGCTCTCGTTGGCTGCCAGGAAAGGCCATGAGGGAGTGGTGAAGATATTGTTAGAGCGGAAAGATGTCAACCCTGATAGTTCAAGCACATTCGGCCAAACACCGCTCTTGTGGGCTGCCATGGGCGGACGTGAGGGAGTAGTGAAGATATTGTTAGAGCGGAAAGATGTCAACCCTGATAGTTCAGACAGGTCCGGCCAAACACCGCTCTCGTGGGCTGCCGCGGGCGGACTTGTGGGAGCAGTGAAGATATTGTTAGAGCGGAAAGATGTCAACCCTGATAGTTCTGACGGATCAGGCCGAACACCTCTTTCATGGGCTGCCGATAGGGGCAAGGAGAGAGTAGTAAAGATGTTGTTAGAGCGGAAAGATGTCAACCCTGATAGTTCTGACGGATCAGGCCGAACACCTCTTTCATGGGCTGCTGAGAGGGGCCACGCGGGAGTAGTAAAGATGTTGCTAGAGCGGAATGATGTCGACCCCAATAGCTCTAGTAAAGACGGCCAGACACCGCGCATGCTGGCAGCCAGATGCCGGCATTATCGAGTCGTAGAACTGTTACCGGCCCAACGTTCCTGATGCATGCGGTAATTTGGCTCCCCGCCTGGTTTCCCGGAGTCTGTCACCTCGTTCCACGGAAACCGTCGCTTGCTGGTACAGGTAGTACCACGTGAATATGAGTTAACTGTGAGGTGGTCTGAGATGTTTATTCGTTTCTTTTCTTTCAGCTTTTTTTTTTCCGGGCGTTATGGGGATTAAGTTAGAAGTGGGGTTTTTTTTTTGGATAAGTTAACCTCATTGGCAATCTCTCTTCTGTTGATACCGGCATGGATTAAGGTTCAGTTAGAGGATATGTCTAGAGTCTTATTTTTGTTTAGAGGGTGTCTTTTGGTCTTTTGTAGTATTATACGATAGCTTTTGTTTTCTTTCTTCTCTTACTCTAATGGACCCGGATGTATCATAAAGGATTGAGGGCAACTCTTGTTTGAGAATTTTTACTCTTTTTTTCAGATATACTAGCGGCCGATATAACTCTGGGTGAATGGAGAAAGATTGATGACGGGGGGTAACAAAAAACTGGTGATGATGACCATTTTACACCAAATTCCGGCACTCTTTACCGTCCACTCAACGAACCTGTGGCTTTCACTTTATGCCAAATGCCAAACCTAACTAGGGAACAGGTAGAGGGTAGTCTTTCGAGAAGTTATTAGTAAAGCGTTTATGAATTGAGAAACCGGGTGGGGGGCGGGGGCCGGCGGCAACGGTGTTTGTCATGTATCTTTTGTAAGGCATCCTCATACAAAGTCTCAAGTCACTTTCTGATCTCACCACACCATTTCACATCCAAAATTAATATTCCTATTCTAGAAACAAATGGCTATTTTCATGCTTTTCGCAACCTGAAATTTCTTACCGAGGTAGTGTTGAGCTATAAGTTTCTAGAAATGGCTGGTTCCGGTGTTTTGTCACCACACCTTATTTTACAACGAGGAGGGGGTGGCGGTATGGGATCATAAAAGCCTTTGAAATATAAGGGTGTAGCCTAGTAACAACAACTACATTTAGTAAGGCGGTTGGTATGATAGCATCGAATGCGGAGTAGGCGAAGGGCCAGTCACTGGCCAGGACGAGCAGGGGGTAGGTCCAACGGACCTTAGCAACCATTGAGTGGGGCAAGTTCGAGTTATGTGAGTGGTACTCTCATGAAGTGTGGTGAGGCAGGGTTCCGAATGGTCGGCGGAAGACTGGACTGGACTAGCTAGTCAGGTCGAAAGTCAAGTCTAGTCCAATGGTGGAAATCAGACCGACTGGACAGTCAGGATTATGGAAACC
>Ga0307509_10003820_pt1 | contig 22332 bp, 13 predicted proteins | sample 10_EM_MG_FD_202245 | JGI IMG/M metagenome (GOLD analysis project Ga0307509, IMG submission 202245) | Populus trichocarpa ectomycorrhiza microbial communities from riparian zone in the Pacific Northwest, United States - 10_EM | ecosystem: Host-associated > Plants > Roots > Unclassified | place... | reverse complement strand
TTGATTTGTGAAATCATTTCGAGCTTGCCGGGATGTCCTCGTATAAAATTTTATTCTTGCCGTTAAATCATTGATTTCTATTACTTCCCCGCCTCTTGCTATCTGTTGAAATCTGCAAATTTTGATTCTGCTGGCAGGACATTCTTCTAAAACTAATGGATCGCTGAAGTCAGAGCATCTGTACAGAAACGATGTTGATGGCTAGTTAGCTTCTTTATGTGTTTGACCAGAGAACTATGGAATTCACATCTGATGAATTCTTTCAAGGCAATTGCACTAGCTTTGCCGGATATAAGAGATTCATTGCTGGTTCTGCCGCTGATAATGTTAGCTTAGATATTTGTTATTTATCTCTGATACTTTGCTCGTTGTATTTATTCCTAATTGCCACGAAGCTTTTTCTTGAAGATCAAGTTTTTTTATTTATTTTTTGGGATTTGTAATTTATCAAGCTCCGAATTTCTTTCCCGAGCTGTATCTGTTTGATTACAAGATTCTCACTGCTGCTAGAAATCTCGGCGGAAAAGAATAAATGTTATATTGTTAATCTAGCGCTACGTGACAGTACGACTATGATGCAAAGCTTAAATGGGAATGATATTGATGCTGGTACATAATGCTGCAAATATACATGCGTCCAGAGATCCAAGAGCGGTATGATCTTCTTGCTCAAGATTTTTTTTTTTCCTCTTTTTCATACCAAAATCAGGCATGTGATTTTGTTTTGTTTAACTATTCAATCCTTTTACCTTTTGATGTGATCATTCTAGGTTAAGATGTACTAGGAGAATTGAATTTGTATCTCTTTTTTCCCCTCCCTATTCTTATCCTTCTACTTTGATCTCGCAGCTGATGCAAACAAAGCAAGAAGAATCTGGAGAGAATTGGTAAATGAATTTTGCTATTGTTCCCATCCTTCTATTCGTCTCATATCTGATGGACACGAAGAAAAAAACTCTCTCTGTCTCTCTCTCTCTCTCTGGGTGCGTGTAGGAAATGTTATCGCAGACCTATGCAGTTGCGGAACGATGCGTTTGCTTATTCTAGTATTTCATCTGTTCTCAAGCATTTTGAAAAGGAGGAAACAGTACCATTGCAGGTAGCACCTTCCCTTGAGCATATCATCAAGAAAATTCAGGGACATTTTTTACCAAAATGAGATTATAGTATCCATGCTATACTATAGTAGAAAGCGAGAATGATAGACGAGTAGTGGAGAATGATTTGCTTGCCCAAGTATTCTTTTTCCCTCTTGCATCTGTTTTCTACCACAGCACGTTACTTTTTCCCACTTGATTATTATTTTTCCTAGATCAATTTGATGTCTGAACAGTTCAGAAAACTCAAAACCACCTGAAATTTCCAAGCGATACTAACGTTTTCTTCTGTGGTGTGAACCGTTGGACAAGGAAAGACATCCAGAATTTCCAAATAAATTGTGTAAACCAAGGAAACTGATGGTAATAGTGATAACAACGTATAGATAGGTAGGTGCAAGAATCCAATATCTCACCATCAAGCACAATGCCGTATTTTAGCTGCATCCACAAGGCTTAAACCTAATTAACTTCCAACTGTTAATAATTGAGTTGACAACGGTGTCTTTCTCTCACAAAAACCTAATACTCCAAAGCACAGTGTCTGTCTTGCTATACATGCCTCCCGAATGAACCTTTCACAGATCTTGATTTTGCACGTACACAGACACATATGTCCTCTTTGTCTGACACCGTATCCTTCTTGTTCAAGTTACTAAAGAAACTGTGTCAACTTTGAAAACCCATATTGATACAAAATATCCTTGTTCAGAAAATAAAAATCACCCGCACAGGCCACCGCTTTGGACTGACTGGTAGAGATTTACAGATTATGCTACTGAAGGTTAAAAAGAAAACCAACTTTAGTTTCCTTGGTTTGTCCACTTCCTGGAACTTCAAGAAAATGTAGACATTTCTGTGATGAGTTGCCTCTGCGCACAAATTTATAGGAAATCAATTCCAAAAATTTACTCCCCGGCCTCTGCCAGAAGATAAAGTTGTCTCTGCAACTGCTAAAAATTAAAGTGATATTTTGGCAACAAGCTTAATTTCTAGCTATCCAAGATGGAATAAAAATGACCTCCGTTGAGTTATCTGATTAGACGGTGAAAGAAGGGGTTTGGTTTTTTGTGTTTATTTATCGCACAAGAAAACGATGTCGTTTGCTCCACTCGGACAGTTCCTAGAGATGTTGGAGAAACCTCAAATTTGCCCCAAACGAATGACTTCATTATTGATTTTAGTACCAAATCTTTTGATTGTATCAATTTTACCCCAAATGTATTCAATGCTACACAAAATTACTCCGACAAAGATCATACAATATGTACAATATTGTTAATTAAACCAAGTTTTCGGTTCTAGTTTCCTATATTACTCAGTATATTAAGTATACTTCCCATCACAACAAGACTTCTAATTTATAACGATTTTGCAGTGGACGAAGAAATATTGCTCTATCCTTTTGTCTTTTATATATATATAAAAAAAAACACAACTTCGAACATTACTTTATTTTTGTCATGTGAAAGTTTTTCAGGGAAGAGAAAATATAAAAAATCATAAATTCCTCCGACACTTCATGCTGCTCAGCCAGTGTCCAATGATGCAGCTGAGGAGATTCATTATCATAGCCATAGAGGCACTGTTCAAGAAAATGCTGGAGCATGGAAACGGATCCATCGTGCTTTTAAAAATATGCGACAAAAGATCTGTTTAGAAAAGAAATAAAACCCTAGTTTTTTTAAAAAATATTTTAGCTATGATTATAATTACTAATTTGCTCATGCAATTATGTATGTGAATCCAAGATAATTAAACCTGTTGTTACATTTTTTTTAATTTTAGAATATTAGGCCGTGGAAATCTCTTTTTTATGATGTTGATATATTGATTTGATTGCGAGATTCATGATTGAAGTTGAAGATGAAAGATTAACGGAACAATTGTGTATTTGTTTTATTTAGTTAATTAATTGAATAATAAATATTTTGACTATATTAATAATTTATTTATTGGTTTTAATTGACTATAAAATAATTTTTAGAGTCGATGTAAATGGTTTGAATTGATCACGCAAAGAAAAAACAGCATTGTTATGGATCCTGAAAAACCAACCCAGCATCCTCTCTCGAGGGCGATTTCATGGTTCTATTCTTCGCTACTTATAATCGATTCAGGGTTTCCTTTCAATTTTAGAATCTTTCCAGTATTCGTGCTCTCGAATAATTTCTGTTTATTTTTTTCCCGTTGATTTCTTTGCTTTAGTCTCGATAACTTGCAGCCTCCTTGCAGAGAAGAGACATGGCTATCGATTAGCTTTTTATACCCAAGAATGTAAAGTAACAAAAACATTCCGAAAGATACAATCTTTGCAGTGCAATGAAACCCAGTATGCTGCAAAAACTTGGCTGCTCAACAAGGGAACAGATCGAGTTTCAATAAATATCAAATCAAACCCCTCAATCTCACCTCATAATTATTCTCACGAGGCAAAAAAATGGTTCGGTTTCCTGAAAAAAGTTAGTAAATGATGTTTGCCACACTTCTTTCACCAGACAAGGAAAAAAGACTAGATAGAGAATATCCTTTGATTTCTAATTCCCTCCAAACCCGAGGTTGAATGCTAATACTTCTACTTGCTAGCTTGCAGGCTCATGGAATACAAAGCGAGTGATAATTGTTGAGATAAAGAATCTTTGGTAACGAGAAATTCTGAGCAGAAAAGGAGACTTCTCTTCTACATCACAGTCAAAGGTTCTAATCAGTTGTTTTCTATATATTCAGAGACAAAGAGAAAGAATTTGTATGTCCATTCCTACCAAATCCTTTGTCCTGCTCGAAAGTTAACAAGCCATGAGGCCCAATTTCTAGGGACAGTATAACTCCCAAACGTTAAAGAAATTAACTCATTAGTGTTTTATTGCTCAGGCATGATAATATAATAATAGCCAACGCCAAATTAGCCTTTTGGTCTGCTTCACAGGTCGATCACTACTAAAAATACCCCAGCTAAAAATTTCTTTCAGCAGAGACAATGCCCTCTTTGATATGTTCACTATTGCTATAACAAGGCTGCGTAACTCATCCTAATAAGTTCAAGAAATTCCCTTGACAACTCCGCTACATTGACTCTATAAATGCACTTCACTACCCATTTCGTTCCAAAATTTCAACATTTACATAAGAGTAAAAACAAATGGCTACATTCTCGTATACGATCCCCTTGCCCATCAGATGCTCTACCACCGGTAACAAACAAGATCCTAAAAAGCAAAACCTTAACAAAATCAAAATTACTGGGACTCCTACCAGGTCCGTTAAGGTTGATACACTTAGCCAAACTGCCGGGGTGGCAAAAACCTCGGTTGCTTCAGTCGAAAATGGCCATATCTCCAAAGAGCAGATACGTCAAAACATACCAACAAAGAAGCAGTTTGTTGATTATCATCGCCAAGGCCTCATCGTCGAAGGTGGTGTTGGGTACAGACAGACTGTTGTTATTAGGTCCTATGAAGTTGGTGCTGATAAAACTGCTACGCTCGAGAGCATCCTTAATCTTCTTCAGGTAATTAAAAGCTCAACTCTTCACACATTTATCCATCCCATGCATAAAATGAGCGATGCCTTTGAGCCACGCTGATGGGAATTCTTCTGTAGTTTCAACTGTATTCTTAGTATTATTCCCAACTATGTAGGAAACAGCATTGAATCATGTATGGATGTCGGGACTTCTCAGCAATGGATTTGGTGCCACACATGGAATGATGAAGAACAATCTCATATGGGTTGTCTCAAGAATGCAAGTCCTGGTGGATCAATACCCAATCTGGTAGGTCCTCTCATCATTAACCACACAATGAACATTAGGAATACTTGTTTTGAGAAGCTTAATAGATTAGCAGTAAATGAAAAGTCTCTGTAAGCTGAATTTCACCAATGGTTAACCAGTGTTTTCATGGTTTTGTGATCATCAAATCAGCAGTTCGTATAAAAAGACTCAGGCCTATAAGGTTATACACATAACAATAGAAAAGATGTAGATATGATTTCTCTCATAATCAATGGCATTTATCCTGTACCATCGAAAAGTGACATTGCTGTGCCTTTTTTCTTTTCCCTTGTTAAAAGCGCTCATTCCCCTGAATCGCATATAGTCTGGAAACAGGTCTAGACACATATTTTTAGCTACTCCCACGATTTAGGTTTAGAATTTACAGAGTGGGATCTATAAATTTTTAAATCCCACATATGACAAAGGTAAAATCAAACAAGTTACCATGGATGAAAAAACTTCGTGTTGCCATTTCTGTTCCTTTTTGAAGTAAGCTACAGGTTTTTGCACCACTTAAACAGCCTTAATTTTTTACTATATGGGATATTTACAATGGATCTCTATCTAACTGAGAAATTACCATCATGTAGCAAAGCAACTAGTCCTGATTAATGAATAGATGAACGTGTCTTGCAGGGGAGAGATAGTGGAAATCGACACATGGGTTGGAGCATCAGGGAAGAATGGAATGCGGCGAGACTGGCTCATACGAAGCCAAGCAACAGGCCATGTCTTTGCACGTGCAACAAGGTTGATTTCATAACTCAATATTAATTTCTCTATATCATCCTCTAACTTGATCGTACCGTACTGACAACTTCAATTTCAAACAGTACTTGGGTGATGATGAACGAAAAGACAAGGCGCCTCTCAAAGATGCCAGAGGAGGTCAGGACTGAAATTTCACCGTGGTTTATAGAGAAACAAGCTATCCATGAAGATGTCCCGGAGAAAATCTCGAAGTTGGACAGCAACGCAAAATATGTGAACTCAAACTTGAAGGTGAACTTCACAAAACCAAACTTCAAAAACAAATGCTACAACTTAAAGCACCATAGACATATATACTAACAACTATCCTGGTTTCTAATTTTTAGCCCAAGAGGAGTGATTTGGATATGAACCAACATGTCAACAATGTGAAGTACGTTAGATGGATGTTGGAGGTAAAACATTAACCACCACCATCTCTCTGATAGCTCATACAGAAAACCTTATTGACATGTTCGTTCTTTCTTAACTCATTTTTTCTACAGACTATTCCTGACCAGTTTTTGGAGTCTCATCAACTTTCCGGCATCATCTTAGAGTACAGAAGGGAGTGTGGGAGTTCAAATATAGTTCAATCACTCTGCGAACCCGACGAGGATGGAATCCTTAATAGTGGTTTGAAACAAAACAACGACATGAGCCCGCTCAATAGGTTTTCTTTGGCCTCAGAAATCATGGAAGGCAATGGACTCCTAGGATCCTTGGATAAGGTCCCTCTAAGATACACACATCTCCTTCAAACCCAAGGAGATACTCAAAACGAAGAGATCGTAAGAGGAAAGACCACATGGAAGAAAAAGCAATCTAATATTGAGCTGTCTAATATGCCATTTTCCATTTAACAAGAAGCATTTACTGAGGGATCTTGCAAGCTGATCGTTGTTGAACGTCACTGGGTAAGAGAGACATCCTCGATACGACAATGCATGCTCTAAGAATGATCAAGTGAAATGCATACGTACATTTAAAAAATAAAAAAACAGAGAGCTCCCATATTTCCAATCTTTCTACATTTAAACAGGACCTGAATGGAGACCCGAATAAAGGTGCCCTTGGTATGAAACGAGTTCCTGGGAAGGTGGCAAGAAGACAACAAAAACCAAGGATTGTTTCGATAGGAATAACCATGTACATGGCGGTAACTTTCAGGAAAAAAAAAACAATAAAAGAAAAACCTCTAGGCTGTCGGTAAGACTAATTAAAGATTCCTTCTCTGCCTGTATAAAGCAAGAGAAATTATTATCACAAGTAAAATGAGTGATGTAATTATTATCATTACAGATTTAATAACACCCAAAAAAAAAAAATTATATTCTTCCACCCATTGTAGAGAGAAGGAAAGGAGTCTTGCGTCAAGGAAATTGTGTAGGAAACTATCTTATGGTTTAATAAATTTAATAGTGTTTTCGAAGAAGACTGAGATTATAAGTCATGGGCATATTGACTGCAAAAAACAAAATCCTGCATGATTAAGAGAGATACACTTTTTCTATTTCTATATATACACACAGTGACATGGGCACGGATCGAGAAAGAAGAACCTAGTGTTGTCAAAGAACAGGAATTGCTTTTCTAAATGATTTCCAATTTCACCTTGATTGAATCAATGACTCCAGTCCACAAATGTTTTCCCGAAAATCGGCTAAACCTTGCGGAGTCTCACTCGTAGAATTGTCGTGAGCAAACTAGAGATTGCCTTCTGTCGAGCACCAATTATTTGCACAATTGCTTCATAGGCTTTACAAAGGTCGATCAACAGGAAAGAAAACCTTGAACTCTTTCAAGAACTGCCTTGAATAATTGCCAGTTTGAGCCATAGGATTTACAGCAGGTGATAAGATAACGTCAAGATACCGGATCGAATAACTGCCAGGCTGCTTGTGGCGAACTAAACACAACAATCATATAAACGTAAACAGCAAAACATGTGCGAATACTTCAGTTGAATCATATTTCAATGCTTATAAGCATATGCTATAGAGCCGACGCAAAATATAAATATTTTAAACATTCTGATAAAATGCCCCAATGGAATTGTCAGGCATGCATTTTCCAATGAAAAATGTGAGGCAAGCCCGGTGTTAAAAATTGCTCCTCTCTCAGACAAGTTAAAAGGGAAAATTACCAATTTGATGATTGCTGCAAATTAGCAACACATGAACCTACCATTAGAGGCATTTTCCAACTACCTATCATAAAAGAATTGAATACTCTAAAACTGTGATCCACTAACCTAAGAGAATAAGCATTTACAATTCCATGAAGCTATAGGGCATTTACAAGATGTATACCCATAAGAACATGAAGAAATAAAAGAATAGTGTACCATGCTAGCAAATTCATCGTCTCTTTCTTCCCAAACTTTTCCATGACCACATAATCAGGAATATTACAAGGCTAACTCCAACAGATGTCCAGAAGATGACCAACCATGCAGGCATTGGTTTGGGATAAAGACCTGGCAGAAATCAAAACAATAGGTCATTTCTACAGGAAATGAGAGTCATTTTGGATGCTTCACCAAAGCTGAATATTTTAGCTAAGTGGAAGCATAAAATAACAAGATACAAATAGAGAGCATACCATGTCCAAACTTGATGCAAATGAGAAGTTCCACGATGCAAATAGCAAGGGAAAGCCAACAAAAAGCGCCAACCTTTTTCACAGGCTTTCTGGTAAATTGACATAATTTCAATAAGGATAAGCATACAGGTAATTCAGCCATTGACAACTCTCCATATAACCAGAAAAACTACATTGGGAGAGAGAGGGAGGGAGTACCGGTCTTGGAGATATGAATTGTATTCACGTGTTGTAGGTATGGCAATTAGCCACCACAAGATCAACCTGTACACTATTACAGGGTTCCGAGGAGGAACCCATAGACAAAACTTCAAAAAGAATGTGTTGAGCTCTACAGTCAGGAAGACAATACAGAGACTAAGAACTTGGATAAATCGCCATGGACCAAGCAAGGGATGCCATTCATCTTTGTCCCACTGTGCAGGTGTAAATTGTTCCAATGTTCGTTTGACCTAATTAGCAGGTGGTCAAGTTGCATGGTTAGAAATCATGCATCAGTATTCGTTAACACTGCAACAATATTTTCATCAAATGAAAATTATTTCGACTAAGATCAAGATTTGGAAGCCAAAGAGTACAAGTGAGAAACAGTGAGGATGACTAAATTAGAGAGGGAAAAAAAGGTTTGAAATTCAAATAGCATGTACTAACTTCTGGTTTGTATTCGAAAAAAAACATTGTACTTGCAACTAAAAAATGTCAAAAACAGACACAAAGGAACTTAGTTGTTGAGTCCATGTTTTGCCAGTAAATTAGAAAAGGTGACAACAACACTTCTTCAGATATATTAAGGAGGACACAGTCAGGAATAAGATTTCTTTCTTCCAGCGCAAGGGTGCAAATTGTTTCTCAAGATAATTTTTATTGACCTACTTTTCTACCCTCAGGGGGATGGGAATTTTTGGCCTACCATGAGATATATTTTCAGTGGTCTCTTAAAAATTCCTTGGCACTAGTATGTACAAACATTGTGAAGTAGTTTTAATGACAAATAAATTGTTGTCAACCCAAATGATGGACCTGAAATTGCCATTGTAATTCTACTGGCTAGTAGAAGTGTCCACTTATAGCTGACGCTGACTCAGAAAAGGGGCAACAGAAAAATGAAATTTCCAAACATACCTTGCTCATAATATTAGGTTGGCGACTTATACCAACCCACTCGTATGTTTTTCCATCAAAATACCCGACTGTATGCATTCCAGCCCAAATGCCTGCAAAGAAACCCAACAGAAAAGGTCACAATAAGCTACAAAGAAATAATTTAAATGGCAAGCCAAAATTTGAAAACTACTACACAAATCTCATTCATTTATCTTATGTAGTTTTCATGAAAAGGATTAAATACTAGATATTTTAGCTTAGAATGCTCAGAGAGAAGAATCTGATATTGCAAGAAACTGAGAGGATTGCCAGGAAAGGGAGATCTTAAAGAATAAGAGGGAGGGGGAGGATTGCCAGCAGCTTCACATAATTTTCCTCGTGAACTCTTCAGTGCAGGCCACTTAAAATGACCAAGATATTGCTTGCGACAGCTAAGAAAGATGCTAGTCATACTATAGTGGTGCATTAAAGCCCAGAATTAAGTCAAACTTGATACTAGTTTTGGTTTGAAAAGCAGAATATATCATGGCTTCTACATGGATATTCTGAACACATTTTACATCAGTTATATGGTCCTTTAGTTACACAAATGGAAGCAACAGCCATAGAATCATGTTTCATTGAATGGTTAACACCTAAACATATAGAGCACATATCAAGTACCTTCAATATATCCATAGACTAAATTTTTAAGAAACTTCAACCAAATCATTGAACCAGCAAGCATTTTGAAGGTAAAATCGAGTTTTCTACTTGTTTATATAAAGTTAGAAATGCATCTTTGAACCACTTAACAGCCTAACTTATCCAGGTTCCATCTGCACTGGACTATCATCATACTAAACTTTTACTAGAAAGATTAAGCTATCAAGATAACATGATAATTAACAACTATTCCTTAAAAAATGTTGATTAATTAAATAGCCTAACACAACACTTCAGTTATGAGTGGACATGGATTTAATATGTATGATAGGGTCAAGATTTATGCTCCCCAACCTGTGCATCTATATGATCATGTGCCAGTTAAGACCGTCAACCCCAACTGACCTGTTGTCAACCCCAAATCAGTGAGACACTTAAATGGAGGTTAAGTGTTTTGCAAAAACAAATTGAAAACCTCCGAGTACACTACCACTCAATTTTATAGATAATGATGTTGTTTCTTTTGTTTCATTGCAAGGCCAATGGGCTTTGGGCTAAACAATGGAGGGTACCCTGAGACCTCTAAAGTGGAAATCAAAATTTTAACCACTTGAGTAGTACATTATTCTCTCCAATCAAATTGTTTTTTTTATATCCAGCGACCATCTAGAAAATGCCTCTTCATTTCAACTTCTTCAAACACCTGAAATCTCCTATAGCCAGATTTTATATTCATAAACAATTAGCCATTCATCAAAATGACAAATTAAAATGATACAGCCTGACAAAGCAAATAAAAAAAAAAAACAGAAGCCGCAGCTCAAGAATTCTCACCAAACCAATTGCATATCAAAATATCAAGAATGATACTGTCCCACCAGCATTCATTGAAGTTTGGTAGCATGTGGCGGAAGGTAAACTGAAAATACCAGTAATAAAGTTAGTTGAGCAGATTGAACACATAGCTGAGGACATGTTTCAGAGACCAGGAAGAAAAGGATGAGAATAACAAAAGGGAATGTTGGTATTGGCTAGATACTAACCTCCATCAGCTCAAAACCAATTGACAATACCCATAGAAGTGGCTGATTACGGATTAATATAGCCTTGCCCCACCATCCAAAGATATGTGCTAGAACAAATTCATCAAAAAGAGTGTCCTAGAAAGAAATAAAAAAATCAGAAATATTTTGCATCCAGATACTGTGTGTGTGAGAGGGGGGGAGGTTTCTAAAAAAAGAAATCATACCAAAACGTTCTTAAACTTGCTTGTAGGATTTTCAGGCACATAAATGCGACAATCAGCACCATATGATCTTTCAGGTAGTTCTGCTCAAACAAGTGTAAACAACAATTAAGATAATTAAGAAAGATGTCAATATCCCACCAAATACAAGGATGAGATGTTAGCAGCTTACAAGTGTAATGTGTGGCTGCAGTACAGAATGATTTATCAACTAATATAGTGAATTTTAATGGTTATGGTGAGTTACAAAGCATTACCAATTCCAAGGTCAGGATGGAGAAACTTCATAAATTGCCGCGCATCATCACGCTTCTGCAAAGGAGAAATTTTAACCTTCAATCAGTAAACTATTCTTTAACACGCACAGATCATCCAATTAGTCTGAAAAAATATTAGCTCATGAAGTGCATAAGAAATGAAGAACATCTAATTAACAAGTACATGTCAAATTTTAACCCGTATGATTCATATGGACAGAATGAGATCCGTTTTGATTGACATATAGAAAGCTAAAAGTGTTCATTGTATGTTATTTCTTGAAATAGGATCAAAAGACAATTGATTATGTATGTTTTTTAGATAAGATTTAAAATACAATTAATTAGGGAAGAAAACAATGAAAATACAAATTGCATTTGGATGGTGAATTTATTTAAAGAGTTTCATGGCTTGCATAAATAGATATACAAACAGTAAAAGAAATACTTGATTGAAATTGTTCTTGCAGAAAAATTGGTAGGCTTTAGTTATATTATCTTTGGCGAAATATTATGGAAATTATAGGTGTTTAATTAAAAATTTAGACAATGTTATAAAAAAAAACATTAAACTAGTTTCCATGAAAACACTCAAGAACTTTTTTAATCCCATGTAAAAGATTTGTGAAATTTATAAATGATGGATCAATTTGAAAAGTTAAGCAGTGCAAGCACAGGCCTTCAACTAGTTTAACTATGAATTTGTTTTGAGAGTTTATGCACATGGAAACCATCTCTGTTAGAGCAAATTGCCTTGCACAAACATGCATGCACACGTATATAAAGACACAAAACCAGATCATGTATATGTAAATGTGCGGGGAAAGTAAGCTTTACAAAAGAAAAATCTGGAGAAGCAAGTATGTGAAGGTGCAAGCAACAGATTAGCACAAGTGTGCACGAAAGAGAAGTTGTCTTCACAAAAAGAAAACCAACCTGAAAAAGCAGAAATGTGAGGGCAACAAGATAAACAATGGCCAATCCATGAACTAAGCGCCAAATTGCTGGATGTGGCCTTATTAGAACCCTGCAAGAAAATACAAATCTGGCATATGTTAAGAGTTCACTTGAGAGCCAGCCTATACAGTTGATCGCACAAGTTTGCAAAACAGCCAGATAATTTATGTCCTCTTGCACCCACCTGTTTCTGATATTTCCTCATACAAATTAGCATGCCAACAACCAAGTTATATTGAAACTAAAACTACCTGAAATGCATCATTTATAATCTGAGATTGTTGGCCACTAAAGCCCAACAAATAAGTTGAGCACTTACATGCTAGATTTTATATTCTCAAATTTCAAATGACAAAAGAAACCATAACATATGCTTATTAATTTGATATCCAATAAAAAGTAACAGCATAAAAAGAAATTTCATTATAACTCAATCCAGCAACTTACGTTGAAGGGGCCTGTAGCAAGCAATAACCAAGAAAAACTGCAGTCATTGCCCATATACCCCTGCAAGAAATAGCACATCATGAGGCACTCAACATAATTTTGCATTTCATCAGTATAAAATCAAATTAGCTAATCCCAAACAAAAGCAATGGATTAATAAGTATGTACAAACCTTTTCACAGATGTAACAACATCACCAGATGTGCAGCTCTCTGGATCTAGGGCTCCACTTGCCCATCTAGTAATCACATAAACAGACAACAAATGAAAACTTGTTGAAGAATTTTAATACTCTTTAAGCTGCTGTAGTAATGCACGACTGTGTTTTAAATAAATGCATGGTCATCTTCTGCACAGACAACAACCAGTAATCAAACAATCTTCTATATCTAAAAGAACAGACAAACACTCAAAACACAAGCAGACCGTCTTTAGGAAGGCACAAAACAACCCCAGGTGGGTAAACTAATTAGAAGCATACACACGGATCATCAAAATATCATTCATTTGAATTCACTGACATTAGGGGAGAAAGAGAAAACTTCAAACAGAGAGAACAATATCGAAAGCTTAACCAAAAGAAAAGGCCTCCTCTGACAATATGAAAATAAGATGCAAAAGTTCAGGTTACATGCTTCATAAATATGGTCACCCTTATTGCTTTAATATTTGTAAAGAAAAAAATAATGTCTAGCCAGATTTTTGAAGCACTCCATCATATGGCAAAAACAAAATTTGAACATTGCAACCAAATATAAAAGAAAGCAAGATAATTTTGAGAAAAATCAAATCCACACAATCAAACTATGCAAAGTAAGAATCTGACACCAAAGACAACATTCTTTGGTTGAACTTAGAGAATCCTAAGATTAAAATTACCAAGAGCATCACCCTCTGTTTGATACAAGAAAAGGAACTTCATTTTATCATAGCAAATTGATTTAGAGTGACATTTTCAACCTATGAAAGGAACTGTAACAGCACCAAGGGCATCTCTGAATCAACCCAGACTAACAATTGGATAAACCAATACAGTCACAGAACAATTTGCAATTTTGATGACAAACAGATACAAATACTTTCTTGCAGAGGACCAATAGAAGATCCATGATAATAGAAGATCCAACAGGCTCTATTTGGGAAACAAAAATATAAGTACAAAGAGAAAACAATTCAGCCAGGCTAGAAACACTTAAGAGGTCAAATGTCTAGAATTTAGCATCTATTATAACAAATTTTAATCTATCAAATAATAAAGAGGTTGATTGGCCAACTTTAAGATACCGATAAAAAGGTAGCAGTCACTCACATTAGAAAGCAAGCACCAATAAGTAACAACGAAATAGTTCGAGGCTTATATGCCCATGCAGTCCAGGGATCTACATCACCAACACTTGGTAATGCTAAATCACCGTTTGTATGAGCAAAATGGTCCTTTCTTCTCACTCTTGTTTGACCATTCAGCTCCATGATCGCCAGTGCTTATGAGATGCAACTTGCTCACTGAAAATCATAGATCAAGTAAGAAACAGAGAGTACTTCCATGAGGGGGGGGGGACCAAACTTGCCCTCATCACCCATAAAAAGTAAATACTGTGAACAATTGAAAATAAAAATAACAGAGTTCCAGAGCATATGGGAGTACATTAGTTTATTTAAGGTGGCAAGGAAACAAGAAACAATTACTCAGAAGATGATCAACAACTATATCAACAGTGCATGCATGTAAGAGACTCATTAAAGGGATATAGGCTAATATGACTTCTTTTTGTTGTGAGGCCAAACATTGATCAACAATTATTTATATCTCACAATTGATTTCCACTAACCAGCTATAGTTTCAAGAAGCAAACAGAAAATGTAATTCTAAAGATTCTTTTTTGTACACGTTAAAAACCATAACTGTAACCAGTACAACAACTAATACAAATTCCTAAATAAGAAAACTAAAGGCATACAATAAGTTGTGTATGGTGATAAATCTGTTTTTCATTTCACGGCCCCATTCCATACTAAGCATGATGGTTTTGTTCTTCAAATGTTATGAGTGCTAGATCAGATAAAATTCAATTTCGATGGGGACTACCACACATGACCTGCATTGTTGATTCAAGGAGCATAAAGCATTACAAGACATAAGGTACAAGAATTCAGAAACATACCAACCACCTCATCATACATAAAAGCATGGTCCCATAGTAATACCCTACAAAGAATGTTGTCATTGATTACCATTCTTAAATAAGAATCAACCCATTTCATGTAAGCTCTCATCCGAAAATCCAATATTCTACACACGCATAGGATTCACCAAGAGAAACTTACAGCAGAAACAATAAGAAACTTATACCAGCATATCCGATTTCAAAACTATCTCTTATGTTATCTGACTGAAAATAAAGAAAAATTGATCAACAAGACCCTTAAAAAAAGATCCAATCTTTTAACTGTGTTCCATAACTCTTAAAACTTTCCACGTTTTTTCTTCTTCATTTTTTTTTCCCCAGAAGACAGATTGTACAGGGATAAATTTGACAAAGTATAGAAGATACTTGTCTAAGAAACTTCAAACCCCTGTAACAATAAAGCCAGAAATGAAGTCCTTGTAATTGCGTTACAATCTAAAAAATCTGCCACGGCTTCGCTATCAGAGAATTGATAGGATGCAAAAACCAGGGCGTGAAAATTTAAAAGATTAGACCAAACCAAATCTCATATTCAAGAGGAAACATTAAGCTTGAACACGAGCTACAATATTAAAACCCAGTAATCATTGAAAAGAGGTCACAGCTTTATGGCTAAGAAAAGTGGTCAAAACTAAGACATAAAGAGAAATAAACAGCCTTTTTTATTTATTAAAAGGATAATAAATTTACAAAACATGCAAATCACAGATTGAAAAAACAAATTAATTAGTACAGAGAATAAGACCCCACAAGAAAAGAGGCAGTTAGTTACCTAGTAGTCATGTAACTACCAAACAGTACACCCTGTATAACTACTATGCAACAGGCATCATTACTACTTCTTAAAATACGACACCCCATCTTTATAACCAAAAATTCATGGGAAAGGGACCATTTTAAATGATGGTAAGAAAGAAAATATCATTTCATAGGTAACCCAGAAATCTCAACAGTTAAAGACGTGGAAGAATTTACAGAAACTAGATTAGAAAAAACACACATCTAACACAGCAAATTCACAAGAGAATCATCAAATGATTCATACATAACTAAATCACAACTTGGGTATCCAATAATTCAGAATCGAATCATTGCATGCAATCAAGAAAGCCTTGATAAGAGAAACAAGAAACGGTTTGAGTAACAGATTCAAAATGGCAACGGTAAATGCTATTATTGTGTTGACAGAGAAAAACACAAAAAAATAAGTAAATGAATGAATGAATAAAAGGTCTTGTTTATAAAAATGGTTTTTGGGTATTTTTATTTAATTGAAAATGCAAATGACAAAAACTTTTAAGAAAAAAGAAAAACAGATGTGCAGAAAGGTTGCCTGAAAAAGGCAAAATGGGCTTTTCATTCTTTTTCTTTTTTTTCTTTTTTGTTGTGCACTTACGTAAGAAGAGAAGAGAGATCCCTGGCCGTACGATATTGCAGGTGAATACAAATAAGACCGTGACCGTCCGATCAGATAATCGAAATCAAGAACAAATAGAGGAGGAGGAGGAGGAGGAGGAGGAGAGGGAGATGTCGTATTACTTCAAAAGGAAAAAAAGAAAAGTTAAACGGGGGTCTCTCCCACTCCCTCTGTTTATGAGCAAACAAAATCTGGATCGGTGTGAGGTATGATTAATGGCAGAGAAGAGAGAAAACGAAGTATATAATATCTGAGGAGGAGGTTTAAAAAAAAACAGAAGGGCAAAAGGCTTTGCTTTGTTTATTAATAAATAAAAGAGTGAGAGGTATGATGGTAACGAAGATGATGAGAGAGGGAGTGGATTACTACGCTACTGCTTGTTCAAAAGTTAGAGAGAGAAAGAGAGGAAGAAAGTACGATGGTCAAAGATAGATTTTGGAGATGTTTTAAAGCGTTTGGAATGGTGTTCATATCTGTGTTCTTAAAAAAAAAAAAATTATTTTTAAAAAAAAAAAAATTATATTTTTAAATTACTTTAATATGTTAATATTTAAAATAAATTTAAAAAATAAATTAAATTATTTTAATAAATTTTCAAAAAAATATACAATTAGAAAGACAATAGTTTAGATAGATACGGTCTCTCTCTTGCATGAAGGGTGCGGACGGGTTTGAGCCTTTTGATTTTTCCTTGGCTAAATTCTAACTTGGTACTTATAGTTTTAATAAACAATATAGTCAATCCCTCTGCTCCTATTTTTTTTATTTATGTTACAAATCATGTCCTTAGGTAAGTTCTCCGTTAATGAGGTGTTGAGTTGTGAGCCATCGCCAATTTAACGTTTTTTATTTTAAGAATATATTTTCTTTTTCAATTAAATTTTCTAATCTTATTCGCTGTAAGGTTTAATTAAAATTTAAAATAAAATTCATATTTCATACACTTTGCGTAAGGACACGGTTCAATAGATTACAACAGTTAAATAACTATTCTGTCCTTTAAAAAAAATCAACAACCTTTTAATTAGGGGTGTTACGGTTTTTTTTCACTTGATCCATTGTTCATTTTCAGATATATTTGAACAAAATAATCTTGTCATATTTTTTGGCACTGACTTAATTATTCTTGAGAGAAATAAAATATTAAACTTGCATGGAGGGGCTTTTAGGTCTTCTTATTTTGTAAACATGGTGAAATAATTTAATTATCTTTAAAATAAAAAAATCTTAAGATGTTTTCCAATGATATTTTTATTTTTTAGTATGATTTTTTTTATTACAATCAAATTCTCTTAGAAGATATTTGATAATTTAAGTAATACAAAAATTATTATAAAAAAGTGACACTCGTCGTATCACCATGTGCATCCTCGTCCAATAATAAAATACTACCTTTCACGACGATATTTGAATTGTCTTGATTGCTCCACCATGAAGTGATGGTATGTGCGGGCAATGAACCTCTGATTTGGTGCTCATGGTCTTTTTTTTTTCTTCCTTTTAATTTTCGTGTTTGTCCTTTTAAAATTTCAAAACAATCCCTCGATTTGTTTTTCCTTTAATTTTGGTCCATGTTTTTTACCATTATTTTTTTATATGAAATAATTTATAAAATTTGATTTTTTTCAACTTCACCCACCTTTAATTTTTTTATATGTCAGACTCGGTTCGTACTCTTTTGATTGCTATTTATTTTATTTGAGATAATTTTTAAAACTAGATTATTATTTTTTTTTGCGATTTCATCCTCCTTTATTTTTTTTCCTATCAAATTTTATTCCCATTCTTTTTATTGCTAGTTTTCTTACATGACAAATTTTTTAAATTGATATTTTTTTTTACAATATCATCTTTCAACATTAAATTGATTAGGAATTGAGCTTATATATTGAGCCCAAGTATAGAATTTTATGGGTTGTAAACTTGAAAGATTAACCCAAGTTTAGGATATTCATTCGGGTTTTCTTGGTTTTCTTTCATTTTTTAAGTTATATTTTTCAGTTTCATTCTTCACTGTTTATTTAATTGGAGATTCAGCTTTGTTATTTTTTTTATTTGCTTTCTATTGATTTTTTTTGTTGATTGTGAAAATAATTTGGGTTATCTCGACCTTCGATATTGGGTTGTTTGATAATTAAGTTTCATGATTTTATTCAATTTGCTTTAAACAAGGTTACCCCGATATCATAATCAGCCGACATATTTTGTATGCTAACCTAGTGAACTTGGATCGGGTTTTTCTAATCTTTTTTGGATTCTATGTATTTTTTAATTTCTTTTTTCAATATTTTTTTTTAGAAATTGAGCTTCATTTTTTTTTACATTCTTTGCGGTTGTTGCGTTTTCATTTGATGTTTTCTTTGTTATTAAATAAGATCCTTTAACATTTGATTTTTTATTTCAATTTCATCCTCCAGCATTTGATTGACTAGAAACTTGTCTTTATACTTTTTTTTTGCTTTTTTTTATATGAGGTTATTCCAATCTCATACCCATGTTCGCGGTGTTAATGGTTTAATCTAGTGTGGCTTGGGTTTTTTCTATTGCTTTTTTAAAAAAATATTTTTTTTTTTAGTTTTTTCCTTCAATATTAGGTTGTTTGATAATTTAGCTTTATGATTTTATTTAATTTTCTTTTGATGAGGTTAACCTAGTGTCAACATTTGATTTAAAAAAAATATTTTTTTATTTTAATTTCATTTTTTATCATTTGATTAGCTGTGAATTGGTCATCAAGCTTTGTTTTTATGTGAGGTTATCTCAATCTTATACCTGTAATCATGGGGTTAGTGTGTTAACTTGTTTTGACTCAGATTTTTTTTCATTTTTTTTCAAGTTTTTTTTATCAATTTTTTTAGTTTATCTACCCCCATTGTATCTTTTTATTTCTATTATTAAATTGGTTAAATTTATTAAACTCAATCAAGTTAAATACTCGAGGCCTGTATTTTTACTTTGTTTTGTTATTTTAGAAATACTTCTCTTGCTTTAGTATTTTTTTTTTTTTAACACCGTAAAAAAATTAGGTAAACTCATGTCTCAGCGCGGCCACCAATCCAGCAAGTAAATAAAACTTCTCATGATTTCCACCAGTGTCCTATCAAACAATTTGTTATTTTTTTTTCTCTCTCTGCTGGTCTTAGGTTTGATGTTTACAGTTCTTTTTAGCTTTTAACATTCTCGTTTATATATATATATATATATTTGCCTCGTAGCTTAAAATGAAATTCGATCCCATTAGTTATTTTCTTTGATCTTCTTCTCTTTCATAGCTACTGCCACACCTCCATTAACAATGATATACAGAAGGTCACCTTAAAAGGTTGGCTGTGATAATTTTTATGATTGTACGTGAAAATAGAAAGTAGATCATATAATTAACGAGAAGCTACTTTGCGAACGTTTAATTACAAGAACTAGCACACTTGTTGATGAATCAACAGCCAATAAAATATTTTTAACTTGTCTAGAAACTAAATTATAACTTGCTCTTTTCCCCAATTAAGCACTTGCCCACAACATAACCCTTGTTTACATGCCGCCGCCGCCGCCGCCGCCTCCCCCCATCTTGGACCATGTATAAGTGGTTCCAATCATAGCTTAATTACCAGCTGATAATGAAATTTAATTCCCTCGTGTTAAATGCCTCCAGCTCTTGATTTTCTAATTGAATTGTTCGGTGGAATACACCCGTCTGTTCAAAAATGATAGTAAAACCGCTTCACAAATTTCTGGGATCGCTGTGGAAAAAGGATGAAGCATGGGCTTGAAAGACGTCGTGGAATTTGCCTGTCATGGACACCTCCTTGGAATGTCTTGGAAGACTGCAATAATTATGATATCTATCAAATTGTGATATTTTGTGCACAATTTTCCAAACATTATAACTATCTAAAGGACTCTGGAGTGAAGTTCATTATAGACAAGAATTTTCGAGAAGTTAATTTATGAAAAAAAAAAACTGCTGCAAGATTAACACTTGAATTGTTATATGGCTAGCAAATTTACATGAATTTTTCGGAAAAATCATAAAAAGTTAATTCTGTAGAATTAAAAGAAAAAAAATGAGATGACTAGATATCGTTTTCATGCAATAAATAAATAAATAAAACAAAGAGAGAAATGTCCAATAAACTAAGAGTGGTGTTATTCTCACTCCACAATCTATTTTTAAATTTTTTATTGCTTAGATAGACCAAAAGACCTCAAAATAGATTTTTCATAAATGATGATATGATCACGTCTCGGTTTTGCATTTATATCTGTGAATTATAGTTAAAAGTAAAAAGTCTTCCGTTTGTTGATTATAGTATTCAAACTTTACCCTTTTTTAATCAATACCTAGTACCACATTTGATTGCTAAAAAAAATTGGACGTGTTTTTCTTTTTTAGTTATTTTTTTTTGTTTTCCAAATCACCAATAAATTATTTATTTTAATAAAATATAAAAGAGTGACTATTTTTTATCATAAGATTCTGAAAACTTTAATTTTATATATTTCTAGTTTTTTACTTTTGAATTTTAATAAATGGAAAGCAGTATTTCAATAAAAATTGATTTAGCCAAAATAAGATAATCCATAGTTTTTTTTTTCCATCATGTCGTCATTTTCATAATTTTCAAACCCCATTAATGGTCATGGAAATTATAACTTATTAACTGGAAAACGATCAAACCCCAGTAATGATGAAAGATTATCTTCTAGGCCACCGATGGTCGTCCGTGAGCTTTAAATTGGATCCTCTAATCTTCTACACGGAGAGCTTTATAAAAAAGAATTATTGTTTTAACTCATGCACGCGTAAACATAGTTTTTAAATCCGGTTTGGTTAAAGGTCCGGTTTTCAGGTTTTGATTGAGTTACCGAGTTTTAACTAGATCACCCGGATCAATTCCAATTTTTTTTAAAAAAAATCAAAACAACTTTGTTTTAGTAAAAAATAAAAAGTTAATGGGTTTTGACCGGGTCACTCCGTGTTTTGATTTTTTTTATTTTTTTTAAATTCGTTCTGGTTCTATCTTGAATCAGTCGGGTTCCAGATCAACCTGCCGGCAAGATTTCAAAACTATACGCGTAAAAATATCAATGAAGGAACGTGTTATACTACCATACTTCATTGATGTGATAATGAACCCTTTTTTCAAACGAGCATGGATCTGATTGGTAGGGGATAGAACCATATTATTGATTAAAAAGAAAAGAAAAAAAGAAAATCAGATCCAGAACCATACAAAACTTGATTGAGAATTGTTAACAAAGAAGAGAAAAGAATTGAAAAGGCTGGTACCGGTACTGATAATTTCACCGATAAAGACTCGAGTTTTTCTCTCTCAGGGGGCTGTGAGAGAGGGTTCTTTTGATTTGTCGATGTTCCATGGTTACATCAGACATAAATGATGATTTAGCCCATCAGTAAACTTGTAATAAATATAGAGCTGAATCAATAACTCGTGTTTTATTCTCTAACATGGTAGAAATTTTATACTACTTTACAAGATCATTTACTCGTGTTTTATCCTCTAGCATACATGAAATGAATCAGAGTTCTCTTAACAAGAGTTACATGGTTTATATATGAAGAGTAACTTTTGAACTTGATTAATGTTTTAAAATATATTTTCCATACATAACAAGAAATAAAAATGAGTAAAACTAGAAAAATATTTGATAAAAAAAACCAAAACAACTTTTTTTAATAAAAAAACGAATATAAATTTGAACTAATAATTAAGTCGAAAGCTGAGATCAAAATAAATTTTCGCTTGATTTTGCAATAATCTTTTAATTTAAGCTGAGACTTGTAGAAAAAAGCTTGGGGGGGGGCGCCATAGCGGCAGTGATTCA